>Ga0105239_10000203_pt1 | contig 87254 bp, 73 predicted proteins | sample KBSC44metaG_FD_92761 | JGI IMG/M metagenome (GOLD analysis project Ga0105239, IMG submission 92761) | Corn rhizosphere microbial communities from Kellogg Biological Station, Michigan, USA - KBS C4-4 metaG | ecosystem: Host-associated > Plants > Roots > Rhizosphere > Soil | place: Michigan, USA... | reverse complement strand
GCTCAGCCGGCCCCATCTCTGGGCAGGCCCAAATCGAGATTGACAGCCAGCTGCCATCCACTAAAATCCAAATGGGAGGGAGACTCGCTTTAGCAGCTTTTGGGAGAACTTGCTCCGCGATATTGCCCCTCTCCGAAGTACAGAAATACGAGCTCGGTCCCTGCTTGAGGCGTGCTGGGGATACGTTGAATCACCAATGTACTCCAGAAGTGTAGTGTCAATCTCGGCCGTGCATGCGCATGTAGCACCGCTAGGTTTCGACTGTGGTTGATTGCTTACTCCGTACGGAGTCCCCTAAATGCATCCAGTGTTCTGGCAGGGTTGTTAGGCTGGTAGAAAATGATTGAACTTCCAAACTGAGGGGGACTGGTAAGAGCGGAGGCCCCACCTAATGTCTAAATCAAATTCAGAAGTACGAGCGTAGCCCGAAAGTTTGGCCACCCTAGGTAGAACCCTGTGCCTGGGAAAGTTTGTCTCCTTTGATGAATATGAAGGAGGGTTCCGGAAGTATATTTCTGAGTTGAATGGCGCAACAATGATTGGAACTCCATTGGAGAGCATTCAACTCAATAGACAGACTCGAAGATTATGCTCACGTGGAATACCTTGCATACGAGAAGCGATTGACGTGCTTCATGTTTGAAGAGGACCCAGGGGCGTTCAATCACTCGCTTATTCGAATCGACAACCTCGTGACTGAAATTGCAGCAAGCCCTGCTTGTACCACGTTGCTGGCTCGGAGCTGAGACAAGACGAATCAGCTGCGAGTTCATATCAATATTTAACCATTTGGAGACTAAAGTAGTCGCGTAGATTTAAACGTAAAAGTGATCTGCCGCGAGGATTGTTGAATCGAGATCTGAAATCAATATTTGACGGGACCCGTGTGTTGAGATGGCTGAAGGAGTGGAACCATCAATGGACAATGCAGGCACCCAGAAAGTGAAGTGAGGTAGATGTACGCTGGCCTGGCAGCTTCCATGTGTAGGTAGTTTGAGTCAAAGGCCAAATGTGGTGCCAGCTGGCTTCTCCACTGCACGACTTGGGGGGTACGCTTATTATGCAACTGAACCCTGAGTTGCGTTGAATAAGCTCCGAGACCGAGTAACACCGACTTGGCCAGCTGGACTCGTGGCGAGTCCCGTCCATTACGGGCACATCGAAAGTTAAAGATGGAACATGTGGTTTTTGTTGTTGCGCTCGATGGGAATTTGAACTGCGGCTGACTGCTGAAGAAGGCATTGCGGGCAGATCTCTAGAAGTCCAACTGACAGCTGTCATATCGACACCCATGACCACGGTAAATTGGATCAGGCTCCGTTTCCTAGCCATAGAACATGGGGTCGAGGAGGGCAAGGTTCTCGTTTCGAGCGGGCTGCAGCAAGAGCCGACGAGGAACCCCTGGTGAGGCGTTTTGGGTAGTCTAGCGGACGATCGCCCCCGATGAGTAAATCTGCCCGAAACAGCCAAGCTGGTGGACTTGAAGGATGAGGAGCCTCCCCACAAACACGGCCTTCCTTTTCCTGTTGCTAATTAGTGGTCAGTGGAAGCCCGTTGTGTCTTTTGCTTGGGGCCTCACCGTCGGTTTGACAAACGAGGAGATATGGGATCACTCCCAACGGTTTCACCCGTGCAAATGGGTCGTCGACTTGGCTAGACATCCATTTCTCGGGACACTTGACCAGAGGAGGGTGGTACACGTTAGTCCAAGAGAGAGAATTTTTGCAGCTGGAGCCTCTCCACCAGTTCTCCCATTTGGTGACTTCCTCCCTTGGCACGTCTAGACTCTAATTATGTAATTACATTGGAAAGAGCTCGATTAAGGAAGGCCAAAGGTCGCACCTTCCATTTGACAAATGCCCTCGAAGCCGCCACTACAGGTAACAGGGAAGAAGCAGGTGACTCGCGCTGTACTATCTGCAAACCCCTGGGTTCCCCTTCTCATGTGCAACGTCTGAGGTACAGTAGGCATCCCTAGGATAGGATGGGCACAGTCTTAACACGTCCCACCGACAAAATCAAGTCACAGTCCTGGTCTGCATACTCACCACCCCGGTTGAGTGCAATAATGGCGCTTTCCCCCTCAAAAGAGCATCCACTTGGAAATGCTCCGTACGAGTAGTCACCGTTATTATTGCTGCTACGCGAGGACTCCGCGTCGCCCCAAAGGGTCCCTCCCTCTACGAGAATTACGAGTACTCCGTACCCCCCCGTACCTTAGTAGGTAGCTCGACGCAAGGTAGGGAAGGACCATGCTCGGGAGTCGGGTTGAGTACGAGCGACTTACGGCGTGCACGGGCCTCAGAGCCGGTGTGATCAACGGTTCTCTTCAATTGGGAACGCCAATCCCAATTCGAATCATACCGTCTTTATCTCCTTGAATGCCGTGGCCCGTGGGAAAGACTATCCCGAACTATCGATCGGTCCACTTCATGATTGAAGGCGGGTGCGATCGGGAAGTACTGATGGCTCACCAAGGCAAGGTTGAGCTACTCGTACCCAGTGCTATAGATAACCTCCGGAAAACAATGTCCAGTCAAACCGGAGAGAAGGTGACCATGCCCAGGAAAACCACCCGACGTACTACTGGCGGATATCAGAGACTATCGAAGGGTCGGCGCACCTTGATGCTCGGCATAGTATCGCAGAGAACGGACTCCGTGTGGGAACTTGGAAGCTTGAAACTGCAACGTGTTCGGCATTTCTCAAGAACATCAAGAGCTGAGCCGCGTTGAGAACGGCTAGTGCCAATACAGCAAGTATTGTATCATTTCCTAGCTTTATCGCTGAAGCCTCCGATATTTAGGGCAGCATACAATCCATACTCATACATTGAACGTCTTTTGACCATAAATTCATCCGTCTGTATCATTTGCATCGTCAAGCATTACACATCACACGAACAGGGAAATCACCGCAGAATTGGAGTGTGGCTTCCCACTCCTATCACACCTTCCGCGATGGTAACAGGGTCTAAATCCATCCACCATCACTCCTAGTGCAAACAGAATATACTGAGCCTTGCATTCTTGGCAGAGAGTACACCGAACTCCCAATTCGATGAGAACAAGAGTAAAGCGAGCTATTCTGGCTCTTGAGTTCATCAATCATGCTCTGCAGCACCATCGCCGTCCGATTGGGGTCGTAATGGGGATCCTCGTGCATCCCGTAGTAGCTGGGGATGTTGTCTTCCTCGTGGTACGAATCTGAAATTTGAGGTAAGGTGGGTGACTGGGTCAGTGGAGGCTGTGCCCTCGCAGATGGCGGTAAAGAGCCGACCGGCATGGGATGCTCAGCAACTGATGCTTGCGCTGCCAGGACGGCCCGAGGCGGAGTTCCAAATCTCAATTGACTGTTGATTTCCGCCTCGTTCTGGCAAGGCTGAGTCATAGCCGTGGGTGATGCTGTGTCCGAGGCTGGGAAGTGCAGGGCTGGGAAATGTTTTGCGTCAGATGGAACTGGTGATAGCGATATTGGGCGTCTATAATGATGGTCCTGCATTCGGACAGGACGAAATCGAGAGGCTGTCCGTCTGGGTAAGGCAGGTAGGAATTTCTGTTGATCAACAATCGTGGTGCCCGAGTCGAAGCTTCTGACCCTACACACCTGCACCCGCACCATATCCTTGTCCTCGGCCTTTTCTTTTGGTTGACCTTCCCCATCTCCAAGTCCCAGCTCATGTCCAAAATCTCGACCTTCAGTATCCTTTGAGCACCAGGTCGTCCGCAAGCCAGACCCCAATGCCCAAAGCTCCCACATCATGCGCCCGAGAGAAGGCAGGCATGCTGTAATGAGACTAACATTCATGATGACTTGGTTCCAAGTCTGAAAGGGCACCGTGTCCCAGGTCGTATCATCGGAGAGTAGGAGAGCCTGGATTTTCCAGAGTTGCGGGACCGTGATCGCCGGCAAGCTGATTCGAGCGCCAAAGAGCATACAGACAAAAATCTTTTTGTCCCGAGACGTCTTTAACTTGCATACCATTACGATCGGCAGAATGAGTGTGACAAAGTCGATGACTATACCAGTGACTGTGAAGAGGGACATAAAGAACTCCTAGGTTACCAATATCAGTCCTTGACCCCTTAGATGATATGGTCCCGTGCTTACTCGATTTAGGCATCGTGACGCTTCGACTAGCCATGGTGATGGTAGGGAGCATTGGAATGCGAATATTGTGAATGACACTGTCGAATGGATTCCGATGAATGCAAGCACGATGTTGCAACTTATTCTGATGGGACGCTGAGGCTCAACGCTCTTGATGAGGAGGATGACAACGACCTGGCAGACCGAGAGGAGCAGTTGGAAGAGAAGATTGCTGGAATAGATGAACTAATACTTCTGTTAGCCTTGCGCTCTCATGGCTGGTGGTGCAGGATTTACCTTCTGGAATGCCAGGAGGTCATTTTCACCCAGGGAAGAGATATGTCTCCCTAATCCCTCTGAGATTGCAAGACGAATGCATGTACTCTGGCCGAGCAGAATCACCTGACAATGTTAGAATGATCTCAGAGTAGCCAGTATTCTGACCAAGTCCAACCCTACCAGTGCCAGAGGAAGAAGGATATCCGTTGAATCACAAACCCTAGCGATCCTATATCTCGCTACTCCACGAAGAGCAACGATAACAAGAGATATACCAGCAAGTGCAATGGTAAGTATCTCAAGAACGGTTGCCCGATATTCAGACATCCCAAAGCTCTCCCGGATCTACACCTCACTTCTTGATGTTTGTAATGGGATTGCATTGGCAATAGCAAACAAACATTCGATAATCCTTGACCTCATAGAAGGACCTAACGACGCCACAGCCTGACCTATATGGGAAGCTTGAAAACTCCATGGCGGGAGTCCTACGAGGCCCCGACTTAGATGATGAGGGACTTGTCGCGTCTCTCTGATATGTCACGTCACCAGTTGACAATGCTCAGCACGGCTGGAGCGTCGATGAGAAAGGCTAGTACTCACTAGCTGGTTTGTCCTAAAGAGGCGACTGCGAAGGTCCGAGGGTAAGAGGCCACCGTCGAGACAGTGCTTGAGCTGTCAAATAACCCAATTGAGCACTGGCTACCAGGGCTGTGAGAGCGTATATGACCGAAGGTGGCGAGTAACTCAAGCATAAGGCTATGTCACTTGCAATGAAAGAACGAAAGAAGCATCAGTAGCGCGTTGACGTAAGATGAAAAGTCAGGGGTGATGGTCTATCACACTCGCTGATGGTATTTGTCCGAGGTCCATTTGAATATTGAAGGGTCACCCTGAGCTGAGGGATGCAACATGCGGCATCCTGTACCAAGATGACTTCCTACGGGCTCTGGCTTTGATGTGACAACAGGGGTGAAGATTTGGAAAGTCTGTCGGCTATTCAGTGCTGGACAGCTTACCTGGGATGCATTCAGAGCCACGGTATGCTTGTTCGAGACCTCTAGGGGAATTCGAACTGGTAGGAATACTAATAGACCTCCGTAGTTTGACCAAGGCAGAAAGATGACCAGTTGGCCTCAACGCATCGCTCCAGGCCACTATGTGGGTGGGGGTGAATGAGGACAATTACGTGTCTCTGTTCCAGAGCTCTGGCTTTTTTGTATCGAAAGCGAGAGCCTCGGGAGGTTAGAAGGGGGTCTTAGACAGTTCTGACGGCACCCTTGAGGAGGGGAAGAAGGAGGATTGGCTGCTACATCCTCCGTACAGAGTATCAGTACGGAGTACCCAGCTGAATGTGGGGACGGTTGCCAAGACCGCGGTTCCCAGCCACCTGGACGGTGGTGGGTAAGTGGGCCCTAGGCAAGGCACCGTTCTTCGAGGGGGAGGGGTGACGTCTTGGCGGTCAGGGGCACCAAGTTGGCACTTGAAGTTTGAAACACCAGGGGAAGCCACTTGATATTTGAATCTAATATAGTATTCTACACTCCATATAGCTACTACTACGACGCTGGCCAGGATTATCGGCCATCGCTGATCTCGCAAGGGCGGCCATTGACATTCCATGGATACTTTACTACGGAGTACAAGGAAAGGCTGGCCTCACGTGAACTCTCCTGCCGTGGAGACTGAGTTCCGCGGACCATGTACGGAGTTCTCTACAGCTTTGACCTCCTGGGAACACGAACTTTCCCTAGCGTGTCCAGTCATGGCCTCAAGCAAGAGGCGAAAGCCCAAGCTCTGGCACGACCCTTCGAGTCCGAGCAAAGATTACCGCCCAGCGAGTGCTCCATCCCAGTGCGCTGCACCTCGTACTTGTGGAGAGACTGAGGAAGGAGTACGATGCACTTGGATACCGAGGCCCCTTGGTGCCAAAGACGACTGGCTCTTGATTTGATGGAAATAATGGTTGGTGGGTGGCAACCTCTGGGAGGGTCGGAATCCGAGCTCGCTAGGGGAGGAAGAATCGAGTCCAGTTTTCTTGTGAGGCTGTTCGATTTTCCTCCCTCTTCTTGGTCGCACTTCTTAGATCAGTCCTGCTCTTCGCTAGATGTTTGCGAGTAGGCTACTGGCGAGTAAGTCCAGGGTGTGTAGAATTCACTCCCAATAAATTGCAAAATGTGGGGTTACCCAGTGTTGAGGGTTGAATGCAACCAGTGTGTGTGGGCACTCTTCCAGGGTGAAGTACGGGGACGAGCTACTAAGCGAGTGGCTTTTGCAGATTTAGAAACGTATCAGTGGTTTCTACTGACTTTGTCTCTTTCATATCTTTGTTATTTAGCTTGCATGTTCATTCATGATCATGTCCGTCGTGGACCCTTTATCCCGTATTATAGTCCATGACCAGTTGAGCCCAACAAACGCCCGTCGGCTGCTGGCTATATGACGAGGGATCCCATCGTTCTGCCGCCTGTGTCCCTTTTAGATGGCCAGCCTAGTTCCGAGAGTTCCAGTTAGGGCCTTAGCAGATGGGATGGCTTTTGCCATGCTTGCCCTGGAGAGAATGTTTCTCGTTCTTGTAATGGGCATCGTGCTTTCTGGCGGCGTTGCGAGCCACTTTGCCGAGCTTAGTGTGGTTTTGCACATGTCTGTCAAATCCATATGTAGGTTGGTAAATGTTGCTAATAATCTCGCCGCCGACGCACAGCACTGGGAGGGGAAAACTTACTCTTGATATCTCTCCATTGTCTTGCGATCCATCTCACCTAGAGTCTGCAGCGCCAATTTAATGTCTGCAACCAAGCTGTCACATCTCTGTTTGCTGAAATCTTCACGGACGACGACACGCATGAGCTTCAAGTGTTCGCTGTGAGGAGCCATGGTGTACGCTGGGACAACCCACCCACGTTCCCGTAGTTGATGGGCAATAGCGAACTCATCGTAGAGGTGCTCATCATCTGGGTCGAGTCTGAATGCAACGACAGGTAGCGAACGTCCACCGCCTGGCGACATGATGATAAAGCCGAGGGCGCGCAACTGGGCTGCTAGGTAGTCCGATGTGCGGGTGAGGTTGAGCATGATGCTTCGATAGCCGCGTTTTCCCAGACGAATCATCTGGTAATACTGGCCAATGACGTGACTGGCGCCCTTGCTGAAATTCAAGGTGAAAGATGCTTGATCGGCACCAAGATAGTTGATGTTAAAGACGAGTTCCTTGGGAAGATATTCTGGAGATCGCCACACCACCCAGCCTACGCCGGGGTAGACCAAACCATATTTGTGGCCGGAGACGTTGATGCTCACCACCTTTTCGAGTTTGAAGTCCCACTCGAGATTGGGGTGGACAAACGGTGCGACAAAGCCACCAGATGCGGCATCCACATGAATCGGACAGTCAATGTTCCTCTCGATCAAGAGTTCATTGATCTTTTGCGTATCTTCGTACTCACCAGTATAAGTCAAACCCAAGATTGTGCAGATACCAATGGTATTCTCATCTACCAGGTCGACTGCCTGTTCCGGATCAATGACATAGCGATCCTCCGTGCAGTAAACATACTTCTCCTCAACATCGAAGTAGCGAGCAGCCTTCTCCCAGCACACTTGCACAGCACTGTTCATGACAATGTTGGGATTGGAGCAATCTTTGCCTTCCGCCTTGCGTTTGTTGGCCCATCTCTTCTTCATGGCGAGAACAGCTAGCATGATAGCCTCGCTGGACCCAATTGTGGATGTTCCCATGGCATTCTCCCCATTTTTCCCCTCAGGAGCATTAAAAAGGCGAGCAATCATATTCACGCAGCGGTTCTGGATTTCGGCAGATTGAGGATACTCCTCATAATCGATGAAGTTCTTAGAGAAGGCATCGGTCATGAGTTGCTCGGCTTCGTCCTCCTGTTTCATGTATTAGCTCAAGTTGACAAGAAAGATTAGATCTCTCCTACCATGAAAGTTGTCACGAAACTTGCTAGACTGGATTCAAGGGTAATTAGTGCAAAGGCTCAAATTGTCTCTCGTCCACTCACTTGAGCATCGGGTTTCCATCCAAACTGAGCTCATCTTTGATCATCCGATAGGCAATCTCTTTGGGCATTTCTCGCTCTGGCATTTCCTTGGATGGGAGATCCTGAGCGGCGAAGCGAGAGCCATAGACCGACGTGGAGAACTCATCATCACCAGGAGCCTCAAGTGATATATGCTCAAGGCCAGGAACGATGGAGGCACGACGCTGTGGATGGTCAAAGGGCTTGCCTGAGTTGGGGTCTTCAGAAACACTGGCTAGGTGGACCATCTTGGCTGTGGGTGAGTAAACAATGAACAGGTTGTGGACTGAAGCTGTGTTACACAACGGAGGGGGGAAGAAATAAGTACGAATAAGAAAGACACGAGCGATGGGAAGCTGTCCTGAACTTATACTTCAGCTCAAAGGTGGGTGGTGTCGAGCAAGAGGCCAAACTGGTCAAATTCGGCAGAAGCCCAAGGCAAGCTGAAAGCTAGAAGCAAGAAACTGCGGTGTTTTTTCCTTCTGCAACGACAGCTTGGTAGAGTAGCAACACGATTCATGTGCGAGGAACGCAGGGTGATTGGGTGACGGCGACAACCTGATTGAGGAGGAATGACGACGCACGGTTTAGGAACGTTCGGAAGATCAAGATCGAATTGGTAACTGGTGAGGTGATGATGAAGCAGACAACGTGAGCGGCGTTGCTGTCACAAGCTTGAGATTGGCCTTCGACTGGGCCCTGCGGACATGAAGTTAGTGGCGCCGAGGGGCACAACAGGCTGTCATTGGCGGTCGCTGCGGGGGAAACCACGCCTCGCAGGGATCAATTCCCACCCAATGTGCCGGCCACGGGCCCTAATAAGCTTGGTATTTGCTTGGTTTTCCCTGGCTTTGGTGCCTGGGGCGTGGGTGGCAGGTGAGCCACCTAACCGCCTAGGGTAGCAAACCACCTAGAAGTCACCGTTGCCAGGGGCATGGCAGGCCCTTTGGGCGTGGCTTAGAGCCCCTCTCAGGCCCATCGGCTTTGATTTGGGTAGCAATCCGGCTATTTTCCAGTGAGGCACATATATTTCAGTAACCTCATGCAACCGTAGATTCGGATCCTGGCCTCCTTGAGCCTGCGTCGACTATTCGAAGCTACGACAGTTCAAGACTGGCCAATGATACCTTAGTGGAATGACTGTCTATATTGCCTCCTCCAGCATCACTTCACTCCTCTTACGCGGCCGCTGCTCCCACCCAGTGCTGTTTCACCATCGACTCAGCCTCAGCCTGCATGGCCAGTCGAAGCTCATTCGACTCAGGTTGACCATTATTACTCGTCCTGGCACTGCACAAAGCGTGCACGTCGTTAAGCGACGATTTATCAATCGAGTACTGAGGACCCAGATGATGATATTTCTCGGGCCCTGATTCTCCATACAACTCCTCCAACCGTTGCTTGATGTCATCACGCCTCTGACCTTCCAATTTCAGAACAGTCCCGCTTGACCTGCTGTGCGTGGACTGCTCGTCATTGGCAGAAGAACTTGTGTCTTGTCCAACTGACGTACCACTGGGACTCAAGAGCCTTCCGATCATGGAAAGACGTCGTCCCTTTGGTGGCCAGGAGAATTTCCTAGCCAAACGTGTTATCGAGCTGATTGACATCTCTTCAAGCTCCTGTCTATCCCTCTCAGACGGGATGCCAGGTCCAATGTTCAACAGGACAGAAATCGGGACATCTGTCCCACAGATTCCAAAAGCCTCATCAAGGGCTATCAATGTGATTGGGTGTGATTGCGGAAACGTATCGTCGAAGAAAACTGTATTACCGACTTTGTAAGGCTCCAGAAAGAATTTGGCTGCTCCCGTTGCTGCAAACACCTCTGGAAGTTTACAACTCTCGGGTGCTGGTCCAGCCCGAAGACCTCCTTGGCCTGAGCCATGAAGGGTATATGACCTGAACAATTGGAAGCCCATGTTTTGCCTATTTGTCTGTTGTACCACGCCAACGGCAAATCTGTTTCTGTCAGCAATTGAAATCCAACATCAAAGATTCAAAGCGACCTACGCATATTTGCATCGAGTCGGGATAGATTGGAGGTTTGACTCATACTTGTTATTGGAGCCAAGCAATGAGGGATCCAGATCATATCGTTTGAGAACCTCATCCACAACAATAGTAAGCCTGTCTTGGTCAAGCTTGAAACGCCGCTTCCTTTTGGAAGCATTCAGGGCACTCTCGACACCTCTGGCTGTTTCCATATACACGGCCATGCAAGTGGCGATATCCAGGCGATACCGACCAAGTAACAATGCGATCCATCTAGGGCGGCTGTCAGGGCTAACGATTCCTAAAGTCCAAAGTCACAAATATTGACTTACCCGCCTGTACCAACACCGCCAATGATGTCAAACAATTCATGAGGCGCTGGTGGTCTAGCAGCCCCGTTTTGCTTTGCAATGGCCTTGCAAGTTTCTTTGAGAATGGTCAACGTCGACAGAGCCTGGAGGCCGCCGCCATCTAAGAAGTGTCAGCGAACTGCACAGCGTCTTCGCGAGTCCATGCTGTCGATTATTTCTCACCCAAGGTCAATATCCTCAAAGGCCGTTGAGACTCCATCAATCTTTCTTTCCTTGTTGAATTGTCTTGCCGTTCGCAAAATGCCCCGTCTGCCTTCAATGTTTTACTATAGGAGGGGATGAACTCATGACCATTTCTAGCCCATTCAAGAATGCGCAATTGGGACCTTATGACTCCAAAACCAACATCAGGCTGCGGAACATAGGACCCAATCACCGCACCACCTCACACAGTCACAAACCCATGGCCATATGAGCAGGTGACACCATTCCCTGGTTTCAACACGTCGCCTCACAGACACTTGACATCATCATTGCTCTTTTGTGCATTCTTCTCTGCCCCGCCTTGTTTTGGGGTGCCTGCCAACAGCATCGGATTCATTCGGCATGTCTTCGGTAAAACTACAACATAGCCCTCTTCCGTGGTCAGCCTCATGTATTTTGGCAATTACATCCCGTATTTTGACCGTCTGGAACCTTTGTACCCTGACCGGTCGAGATTTCGAGTCTGCCCTTCTGCCATTCAGGCAATCCCAAGATTTCGAGGTAGCCTGGAACCGCCTCCACGACTTGTCATTCCCATATCATGAGGTTTTGCGGAACTTCTGCGTTCCAAATTGGCCTGCGAAAGGGAACATTTGGAAATTCGCCAGCCATCAACGAGTTTCAATTATGTCAGTAAACGTGGAGACGACACCCCACAATCACCCATGACACATCGGTGGGTTTGGCCAGTGTTCTCTGCTGTACTTTTAAGAATGGTATTCGCTTGTGATCATGACAAGATATCACTACTTCCAGCCTCAGTACAGCACATCTCAGCCTTACCGAAACTCAAAGCCACCAACAGTCACAAGAGGTACAACGATAGGGTCTAGGCATGCAAACCCAGTCACGGCCCGTTGCGATGGTGTCGCTTGGTATGTTGTTGATAGCTCTCTCCAACTTAGGCCTTTGATACTAACTTCTTGTAGATGGAGGGGGTGTTCGTGGCATTTCATCCCTGCTGATCCTAGGGCTCCTTCTTGACCTTGTCACGCATGAATTAAAGAGAAGAAAAGTCTTACCAGATGATCACTCGATACTCAACCCACAGGATGTCTTTGACTTTGCAGTTGGGACAAGTACTGGAGGGTGAGCTTGTCCCTTCAATTCTCAAGGCTTATACTAATCAATTCAGGTTGATTGCTTTGATGTTAGTCAAGCTTGACATGACAATCCATGAATGCCTAGAGCAATATCAGGTGCTATCAAAACAAATTTTTCGTAAAGGTCGTCCACTTTGGCGAAGAATTTTCAGATCTGATCTTGCTAAATATTCGGCTTCTCAACTTCAGTCAGCGATAGAGGGATTGCTGTCATGGAAAGGCCTACCAGTTGACTTGAGCCTGCGTTGCAGCTCGCAAAAGAATAAAATGATAGGGCATGTCCCCTCCCACTCCTTGATCTAATAAGAAAACATGTTGACAGGAGCGCAGCTCGGTACTCTCCCACGAGCTACCCGGCCGTGAGGAAAGATTTTTCTGCACACACGAATGTTCTGGACCATACCAATTGAACATGATGAATTGCGATTTACAGCTGCAACACGCAGCCTGTGCCACATCAGCCGCGCCGTCATATTTTAAGCCAACCAGGATTCAAGGACGTCAATTTGTGGATGGCGGTTACGGCGAGACCAATAATCCTTCTTGGGCTGCATGGTGCCACTATAAGCAGAATCACAATCTGTCCAGTAATCAGACACTTGTAATGATCAACATTGGGACTGGGACTTGCTCCAGAAATAGCACCGAGCCACAGATACACCGGCGGCCGCTATGGACAAAGTTAATACCCAATGGGATTATGGCTGCTCAGGTATTGATGGCCGATCTTGCCCAAATGGCCACAGAGGCAGAAGCCCCAGCTGCCAGGCTGTCGTATATTGCCGACTCCAGTCCCGAGCAATTTCGAATTGAGCGTTTCAGCGTCGACACCGGCATTGACACAATCAACCTGGACGATTGGCAAGCAGCAACAAGTACAGACCGGCCGAGCATCGTTGAGGCTAGGACAAAGGAATATCTCGACAAACCTGACGTTCGGCACAGACTCCAGAGAGCTGCCATTGCCCTAGCTGACGTTTATGTCGGTCGCCAGGCCGCATCGGAGAACCAGGGGATTGAGACTGCCACCGATAACACAGCACAAGTTCAAACATCCCCCTTCCTTGACGTCTCCGCCGCCCCTACCTCAAAGGTGAACATACCAATCATGCAGGGCATTTTCAACCTCCCAGAGTCGTCGTTGCAGACCCCGAGTCTGCTGCCTCCATCCGAACCCACTCAATCGCTCGTCTCCTCTCCCCCTCGCACACCGGAGCCATTGCACCCAGGAATCAAAATCACCGTCCCCAAAATTTTAACCGAGAACACCGACGGCCTCCTGAACGGACAAGGAGAGCAGTTCAACAACAGCCAAGAGCTCGGTCACCCTTCGTCCCCATCTTTGAGCCCCGTGGGTCCCTCAAGATCAGGATCAAGGAAGGTGCGACGCTCGATGACGTATCCTCTCCCGATGGAGCGAGCGTGAGATAATGAGAACGCCTGACACGCACCCAGGCCCCTTGTTGCATGTGTCAATGGACTGTCTATTCGACTGCCAGTTCCAGGTACCCACGGAGATATTTGGAATAGACGGGAGGGAGGGCATACCGCATTTGAAAATCGCAATGTGTCATCAGGTAACAGGTCGCATTACGGGTATGGATATGAATTGCATCAGCGTAGGAAAGCAATTAATGTAACATTATGGACAGATATGAGAGATGAGCATCATCTAGATACCCAGAGATCACTAAATGGTGCCTGTACTACCCGCGGGAGGGTATGTGTGCCTTTGTTAGGGTTTTGCTGCTTCCAAACCCAATTCTTGGTTATCATCATTATCATTGATCCAGCATTTGTTGAACCAACTATTTTCCAAGTTTTGATTCTTCCTCGCTCGGTCGACAATAGGCGTAATTAATATATCTTCTGACTCAATTATTACATGGCGTAGTTGGGGTCAAGAAGACAGGCCACGGCTGCTAGCCTAAAGTGCACACAACTGGCAACTAAATAATATTAGAGAGCACCACCCACCCACTTTTTTGGTGTGTTTGGGAAGAACTTGCAGCGTTGTTTCATCTCAGCCTTGCTTCTTCGCGCTAGTTAACAGTCAACTTCGAGTTTCTTTGCAATATATCCAATTCGCACAGTTGGCAGCACTTTGATATAGTACTATCTGAAAAGAATGCCTCCGCATTTTACATTCAGAACTCCGAATAAGTAAGTATATCGGGGTTTCTGCGGAGGGTGCAGGGTGATTCCGTTTTGTTATTCTTCTCATTTAATCCTCCGCAAACCAATGGCTTGTCCTCGAGAGACGACCACACCTGGTGGAATATTGTCCCCAACAGCATCGGACTTTGGGCGTGCATCTACGATTCGGCTCTTATTCTGTCTATATTATCCATAGAACTCGACCCCTTCTAGCAGCTATGTAAACCCTGCCGACACTCCCTCCATAACCTCGGCCATGAGCTCGTCACCATACCCAAGCCAGTCCCGGAAGTAAATCTTGTCTCCACTGACCTCAACAGCCAAGCCCCAAGCCTTCTCCACCGGGAGGCTTTTACCCTTGGAATCGACGACCTCGACGCCGTTGATCAACATGACGGCGGCATTGGCCACGGCATCGATTGAGGTCCACCAGTAGTGCGGGAAACCCGAGGTGTCGACCTGGCCCTGAGAGAAGAGCTCCGTTTTCACGAAGCCAGGGCAGAGGGCGTTTACTCGCGTTTTGCTGCGGCCGTAGAACACTTTGGAGATGCTTCGGCCGAACCCTAGGGCAGCGTCTGGGGGCAGGTTCAAGTTAGTACTTTGAGAAGTAACTTTTGCTTTCGTAGACCGCCAAGCGCTAACGTCTGGTACGAATCTGCGAGCAAGCGCCCAGATAAAGCTCCGGAAGACATTGGGAACTCACGCTTAGAAGACACGTATAAGGGAAACCCAGGAACCGGATACAACCCAGTACAGCTCGCCATCAAGACGAGATTTGTGTCCACGACCTCAGGCGGATTTCGTCGAAAGTAGTGCTGTGCCAGGTAGCTCACATTGACTGTACCCTTGTAGTTCACGTCGATGGTCCTCTGATCCGGTGCTGGGGGCGGCCCCTCTGCAGGAGGATGATCGTTGTAGAAGTCATTTTGTTCCAGGACTCCCGCACCGCAGAAAACCAGGTCAAGCCGGCCAGACCGATTGAAGATGTCTTCGAATGTCAGTGCTGTCGAGTCGTAAGACGTCACGTCGCCGATGTAAAAACGCTTAGGGGCGGCCAGCTCCACGGCGGCGGTCTTCGCGGCTGCTTTGTCGATGTCAATGATATGGAACTCCCAGGACGCTGTTGCGGCGAGAGCTTTCGCTACAGCCAAGGATATACCTCGAGCTATTGAGAGCCCACGTGGTTAGCAAGTGGAGGCGCGTGAGGCTTTCTAGGAATGTGTGTTGCTGCTGCTGTTGCAAACTTGCTGCTAGAGAGGACTTACCTCCACCGGTAATAATCGCAACCTTCGACATAGTCTGGTAATCCGTGAATTTCCGATGGCCGAACGTTTTTATGCAGATAAATGAGAGGGCCTGGGGGCAACAGTGCTTCAATAGGTCGAAAGAGTTCGTTGGCTGCTCCGCTGAACCACGGAGAGGAGGAATCAGATACTATCATGCCCAGATGTGCAACTATTCAGGTAAGAGCAGCAGGGAACGAACACGGAACCATTGCAACCAATTGTAGCAAACCCATAGATTTTCTCTCGCCTTACTCACCAGAACTCTAACGGACACCCGGCTTGCACCCACTGAAAGCGTGTAGTCCTGTAACACACGTAGGTTGGGCAGGGAGGCACATCATAGTTCGATTGGGAAGTTGTCGCTAAGAATAGCCCGGAGGCCGGAATGGGATTCAATCAGATTCAACTCCAATTTGCCGTGTTAAGTGAAGCAGATTTGATAGTTGAGAAGTCGTAAAGTGGTAGTATTGGATCTGAACTTTTCCAGAGAGTGTCTTTGTTATACTGGCCTTGTCCTATCAAGAATTATTTCTAGGCTTCAGTCCCTCCTTCCCGACCGCTGTCCCGGTGAGCATGTCGAAGAATAACCCCTGAAAGGAACTTTTCGAGAGCCTTGTCGCTTGTTTCCACGGCACCAACGACAACCAACCCTTCAAGCCGCCTAGTGCTCCGATATCAACAGCCCTCTCTTCAAAGAAGCACAAGAGAATTTCCTTGAAAGAGCTCATTCACTCGGCGTCGAAATCTGCGGAGTCGTCACAAAGATGCGTCCAAATATAAACAATCTCAATACGAGACTTCCTTTGTCATGTCTGTATGGAAGAATCAGGAGAACCCAAAAATATATGAGCGATGTTGCAATCTTCACACATTTGATTGGATTGTGAGACCACTTGTCACGATTTAGAAGCCATGGAATTGGTCCACGTGCCTGTGTGTGAGTGACATGTCCATGACACTCCTACTAGATCTACCCAGGTAGGTATTCACCTCAGCCCCGGGTTCAGGGTTACTTCCAAAGGGACCGGCAGGCTTTTATGATGTTGCCTCTCAGGCGTTATCGGTCCCCTTGTTCCAACTCAGCTATTTATAAGATCGATCTTCACTCAAAACGTCATTCTATGAGCTGTGGAGATGATATGTAGATGACAGGGTAAAGGTACATGCTCAAACGCTTGAGTCATTGTCCCTCCTTGGGGTAGTGATTCCCTTGAATGGCCTCTTGATTGTGACTGGGTGACGTCCACACTTAGAACAAAGGGGTCTTTGTACAGGGTATATTTTAAGAGCCTCAACGCGCAAAACCGCTCAATAACCTTGACTACTCTCTCAATAAAACCATCTTTAAATCCTCCACTACTATACCTGGCAGTATTCAAAATATCAATATCAATATCAATATCAGATCAACATTTATTCATTCCACAAAACCTTCTCCCAATCTTCTTGTCAACATGAAGTACACCATCAGCCTCGCACTCATGGGCTCTCTCCTCGTGGGCATCGGAAAAGTCGTCGCCGCTCCCGCCCCCGATGATACGCCTGCGTATCTCAACGCAGGCGGATTCAAACCCCTCAGCTTTGACATTGACGAGGACATCAAGAACCCCGTGTGCGGCGTGGCAAAAACCAGAGGCATCCACGTCAAGAACTATCAAACCGAGGGGGAAAGTGAGCAATGTCTCCTGCTCAAGTCTCACATAGACAAGAAGGGTCTGGACGACTGGGAATTGGGAGATTTCATCGTCGCCTGCGCCGACGGCCAATACACCGATCCATGGCTCTCTGGTACCAAGAGAACCAAGTTCGTCTTCACCCCTGACGCTGGTGCGAAAGTCGATATGACGAAGTCTGGAGTCCAGAAGCTGCCCGGCAAGCTTGTCGTCGACAATCCCAAGCAGGGTACCTGGGCTTCTCCCCATGTCGACATTGGTATCAAGGTTGACCCGAAGAAGAACGAGCAGATCTATCAATTCATTTACTGCCCATAGGCAGGGGCCCTGGATTAGCTAATTCTGTTCGACAGCGGCTCGCACTCATGATGCCTAGTCCACATTTCAAGCAAATAGCTCGCTTCAGGGTAGAGCCAGTAATCAAGCTTTGGAATCCGGAAACTCCTAGAAAATTTGCTAAACCCGCAGGCGGGCTGGAGGGAGTGGCCAGCTGGTAGACGAACGCACCCATTTCAGGTATGGCGACATGGTGCAAGTTTAGCGACGACAGCTACCAGACTAAGTAGTCAGCAAAGGGTGAGCTTGAGTGGGTGCTTACAGAGGCTGGGAACGCCATCCATGATCTCAATGATTCACAACAATCTGAAATGAACTTATAAACACCTTGTTTCTTTGTGACTATGTGACTTGTAATGTGCGTCTATCATGTCACCGTAAATTAAGAATTATATTAAACCTGTTAACTCGTTCTGGCGCCGGATAACAGGGTTTCGTGTAAACAGACTAAACATCAAAGTATTATAATGTGCTGACTTGCTGTAAATGCGACAGAAAATGAAATCGAGATTGATGGCCATTTAGGACCGAGATTTCCGCTGCCTCGGTCCTCAGAGATCGACCAGATGCACCATGTAGAAGGATATAACGGAAATGGTGTCTGCGCCAAGGAGGCGAAGCCCGCCAGTGCTTGCTTGTTGGAGTTGAGGACACTGGGACGTGTGTCGATCTTTAGTCTGTGGTCTTCTTCTTTTTCTTGGGCACATCGGCAGACGAGGCGGGCGAAGCATCCGGATCAAAGGTAGTGGCTGGGTTTGCAGGAGCAGGCACGGGAACCTCTTTGCTACTGCCCGATCCAGCACCTATCGCAGTGGAAGATTCTGAGTCTTTCTTGGGTGCTTCCTCGATTGCCTTGTCATTGTCCTTATCACTGCCGGTGGCCGACTTGTCATCTTCAGAAGCAGGTACGTCTTCACTACTGCTGCTATCCTTGGTCACTTCCTTGAGCACATCCTTGGCGTCCTCCTTCTTCGGCTCTTCTTCTTTCTTCGGTTCCTCCTTGGGCTTAGGCGGCGCACTCGCGGGACTCTCGTCGGGATCCGGGGCCGTAGCAACGGGGACGGCACCGACAGCGGGTGGCACGCTCGGAGTATCAATCACAGGCGCAGCAACAACAGGGGCAGGTCCCGCGGCGATAGGAACCGGTACGGCCGGCTGTTGCGGCCTCGACCGCAACGCCGTGTTATTCCCATCAAATCCTGCACCAGCCATATACATATCAGGGTTATTCAGTGAATTATTCCTGACGGCACGATCGAAAAGACGAGTGAGCCTTGCTACTTCGGAGCGGACCGTGACTTGGTGTTCGTCTGTGTCGATCTCATCGTAACCGTGGATTCCACGCGAAATGCCGAGCCACATTGTCTCGGAATTCTCAATCTCATCGACCACCCTCTCGAGATCATCCCGATACATTCTTGCACGCATGGGTTGACCTCGAGATTTCAGATACGCCACTACCCCAGCGATTATCGTGTTGAGTGCTCCAAACACGGTGATCAGGATGTGCGAGCTTTCGGATGCACCAAGGGCAGTGAGAGCCGCGCCAAGTACGACCTGGCTTAGCAGCAGCGTGTTTGAAAGAGATGCAGTCGCATAGTATGTGAAACGCTGAGAGTTGAGCTGACGAATGGCTCGCCCATAGAGAGATTTGGGCGGTGGCGACTTTGGGCGCTCCCCTTTGGGTGTGTCGGTGCTCGTGCTGGGTACACCAACAAGCATGCAGAATTGTGCATGGAAGTCAATAGGATTGGTCTCCTGGGACTTGCCGATGACATTTGTGTTGCTGCTCGAGTTCGGATAGTCCCACAACAGGGGAGTACGTTCGTTGGTCATATTGTAGGCACGGTATCGCTCAATATCGAGACTCTCGCCGGAAACAATCCTGATTCACCCGACGAGTGGTATGTCACCAGAGCAAGGATTCGACGCACGGTCTCTCTTTTGGTCAATGATGAGAAGCCGCTCTCTATTGAGCTTGCTTGGACTGATCTTAACCACTTAACTCTCGGCGTTGGGATGGTCTGCAAGGCTGAAAGTCAAACATACGAACTGTCCCTCGTCAACTGCTTCGAAGCTGCTGTCCCTATTGCACGTGAAAGCTTAGAGTTCAGGGCTACAATAATGATGTCGACGCTGAAGCACGTTGTGCTCACCACAACTAGAGAGGGCAGCGAGCTTCAGCTGAGGGGGTTGAGCTTCGGCGGTTCGCCAGGTCATGTTTGTCGACAGAACGCGGTTTAGCTAGGTCGCGTATCTTGTTAGTGGGCGTGCCAATATGAAAATGGTCAAGCGGATCCCTCCATTGAACTACTATACCTGGATAGGGATGGGTAAGTCTGAAGAGTCCCTCGGCGTGGGAAGTATTGACCTGGGACCCCCTCGGAACGAACCGAACCTCGTATCGGCGTCATCTTGATCGATAAGGGGAATTTATCATTATCTTCATCTCTCCGTCGTTTCGAAGAAGTTGGAAAGGGTGAAGATGAACGAAAAGTTGCAGGAATATAGCTGATGATGGGCTGCTTCATCCATGGCTCCACAGTCCATAATTGACAGGGTACGAAATATAGTATTTCCAGTGCCTTTATAAGGTGATGGATTTCGAGAAGATGCGCCTGTCCAGATGTACGTACGGAGTACTTTGCGAGCGGGCGTCCGAAGGGCTTTTGCCGACGGGTCAAAGCCCATTTCCCGAATCTCCTTCGGCCTTAGGCCCCTCGGCCCCTTGGCCCCACATGGACGGTGAACGCGGAAATACGTTTGTCCCTCCACCTCAACATAATTAGATAAAACCGTCAGCATCAGCCCACAACCCGAAATTTAAAAAAGAGAAAATTGCAAAAAAAAAACAATCAACAGCCTGCATTCCCGAATGGTCACCCACTTCAGTACTACCAGGCCGGCATCTAGCTTAAGTATGGCTGAGCGAACGGGAAGCCCTGTTCTCTAGATCCTATGGTCGATTGCGAGGGGAGTTGTGGTTGATATAGTATATAACTTCACTGAAGGATGGCCTTTATCCTGCTCTGGAGGGGTTGGAGCTTTAAGAGATCAGTATTGATAAACCAGAGATTGACACAGAGTATAGGAGACAGACCAATAAGAGTAGTCTTAATGTCATTCAGCATTTGGGTACAACTCAGGACTTCTCAATTCACCTGCCATCACCGATTGAGAAAGCCGAATAATCGCGTAGCTCTAAAAAAACCCAAGATATGCACGGAAAATTCATCCAAAGGTGCCCGCTGGCCGGGGGTTCTCTCGAAACATCAAAACGCCGATTCTCTTGCAATTCTCTGCTCAACCCAATGCGATAATCCCCCAAATTTATCAACCCTGTTCTGATGCGCCACGTGCTGAAACCATTTCAGGTGTGAGATAATGAACAAGATGCGAAAAACAAATTCAAGGAAAGCTCATCCCAGACGTAATAGAAATGCAGGTGTCGTAAAGGTCTGATCCAATTCAGATGTGGTCGCCCAAGGGATAATACTATGGTGTCATGAGAGCCAGCTCGCTGTATTAGTGCTCATTCCAGCGAGAAGGTCATTCAGGGCCAAAGAGGAAATTCCCGGCGTTAAAGTCGGGTTGGTCCTACCAGCCGACACCAGGATTCCAAACACCACCGAGGGCACTTCCAGGCCAAGGACCATGACCTGGTCGCAAGTTGTGACTGTGCAGGCCAGACATAACACCACCGTGCTTGAGGGTTGGCTTCATTGGAGCTGGAGGGACCTTAATCTGGCATACGGTGGTGGCGTGGACATGATAGCAGCACTTATCCCAAGTCGCTGGATCCTTCCACGGCTCGGCCTGAAATTGCCAGATTTTCTTCATGATGTAGAAGACCAGGTCGGGGATCTTGAATAGCTCTTCCACATCCACGCGAGATGGCTCATTGCGCTTTAACTCATGATACCACCTGGGATGCTTCATCATGTGATGTACCATGTGTTCGACGAGGAATCGTTTGAGGGGAGACTTGGGAGGGCCGGTGAGATGGGTCAGTGCCAGTGCGGAAAAGTGAGGGGTCTTGCACAGTTCTCCCTCCTTCCTGCTGAGACTTGCGCGGATTCCATCCATGATACTGTTCTGTAGTTCCTCCATCACGAACTTGTCGGCCATGCAATAAGCGGAAGACATGTCGGAAACATCGAAGCCGGGGTCTGTCCGTTGTGGGATGCGGCTGCGGTAAATCCAGTCAACGATGATGGAGAAAGCCTTTGGATCATCTTCGGGCAGGTATAGTTCGTTCTTGTAGCCTTCGTCAAAGTGGCCCTTCTTCAAGCATTTTTCCATAAAGGGAGAGCGTTCGCAGATGAGTTCTCGGTGTAAGAAGAAGCGCTTGCGTTTGGGACCGACGTAGACGGTGACGATTTCGGAGGTGGTGAAACTGAAGTTGAACATGAGCAACGGATGATGGTGCCAGACGTGGGCAGATGGAAACTTACTTTTCAACCTCATCGTCATCGTCTAGCTCTTCGTCTAGGGCATCAGGATCGGCATCGGCATCCTCGTCGTCTTGGGTGACCTCATCGTCTTCCTCACCTTCGACGTCAGCCTCGGCTTCTTTGCCGACAGCGACTTCGCTTTTCATCGGAGGATCAATGACTGGGACTTGAGCCCGCGCTGGGCCTGGCGGTGTTGGATTCATGGTTGTCGCAATCGAAGGGTTCGAGCGATAAGAACCTGAGAAGATGTTGGACGTCAGGCCGGTAAAGTAGTTCGAGTAGTAGTAGGTGCAGGGTGATCGTCGGTCAAATGCCGTGGTGGAGTGGTGAGGTGACTGGTGGGCGACTGGTGGGCCAAGCGCCCAGTTTCGGAATATTTAGCCACCAACCGACCTTAGAAGTCCCCTAGAAGCGTCGCTCCTAAAGCTCTTTGTTAATAGGGCCGAAAGAGCTCCCCTCACGGGCGCCTTCAGACCCTCGGGCTTGCCCAGGAAGCCAGGATATCCCATCTAATTCCGCGCCGAACACACTGGGTAGTCGGTGGAGTGGCAGGGGCCAGCTCGTCCATGGCCCTCGGGCCCATGATCGGCCACCTGGACACCCACGTTCTCAGTCCACACCGTGTCAGGACGAAGCTCGTCGTACCACCTCGTCGACCCCTCTAAAGGGGCAGCATTTGGTCCTAACGACGTAGGTACGTCCTCATGGCAAAGGGCAACTTCCCACCGGGAATCAACATCGGCATTAGTATTCTGAATACCTTCGCATCTGGATGATAATATCCTGGTCTGATCACAATTTCCCTAGGCCCAAATTGGAGGGCCTTAGAGATGCCCGATAGGCCATGCTTAGTAAGTCGACAGCTTTTAATACGGCTTTTCCAGCATGCCATACGGAGTAAGTATTATTCCGTCAAATAATATTAATATTAATATCTCCCTCGACTATTCCCAAATCATCATCACCTCTACTCCCGACGGTATATCATATGCAAGAACAGCTGAAACAGCGTTCATACACCGATGGATTTATCGCCATCGCCCCTGCTGCATCCTATCCTGAAAAGGATAATTTATATAGAAGAGCCGCTGGCCTGCATTTCCTATGTTCCCGTTCAGATATTGTCAGCGGTGACGGGCTCCGCGGGAATTCCGCTGTATATTCCGCTGCTTGATTCCTCGTCCAACTTCGAGATCATAATACTCCGTACCTAGATTCGGAGTGTCAACGTTACCTCAGGGATCCCCAGGCATGCATTAACTTGTCGTCCCTGCGAGGTACTTGCCCCAGGGCAATTCCCTAAGGGCATATGTTACTGACGCAGTCGTGTCCTCACTGAACCCATTCGAAACTGGGGCCGAAAATGACACCTAAAGGCAGGAGTTTGTTAACATCTCTGCACAATTTAAACAGCTCGAATGTTGAGTGCGCCACGCTCAGCGGTCACCTATATCCATTGATCCTTTGCATCTTGGCTCCCTCGGTGCGATTAGGCCCGTGGCCAGCCAGACTTATCATGCCCCCCACGGCATACCTGGATGAAATGAAAACAGGGGCGTGCTGGAATGCATCTTTTGCAAGATCTCACAAGAGCGCAAATTCTGACTCGTGTGTTTGGTATTACTTCTAACGCAGCCCTAACTACATATAAATCTGAGCGATTGTGTATCCTAGTCTCGACCACCTACTGTCTGAGCACCTAGGCAGAAGGTACAGGAGGGGCCGGGCCCCCCTTCTGGTCTCACGAATCCATGGCTAGCCATTGCCTGGTATAATGATGTTCTCGCTGTCGCGAGAGCCAACTTGACTTTATCCCATCATTGTGCAGAACCTTTGCACCCTTTGACTCCGAACACTTTTTTTCAAGCCCAAGCATTGGAACACAAGAATGAGTTCAATTTACGAACCCCAGGCCGGCAGGTAATGGTGTCTTCCCTCCGGTATCCGTGGCTCTGGAGGATCGATCTTCTTGATTGCTATATGAAAAGATATTCTTAGCAACGATGCCATAACGCGGGGGAGAAGGTCTGCCCTTGGCAACCGGAGCTAAAACTCACCATTGATCACCTTCCTCCTCAGTGATTCCTTAGGCTGTCCTTCTTTCTGGGCACGTTCTTTCTCATCTTTAATGGAGTCCGATGACGTGGAGATGGAAGCAGCGTCAAAGGAAGCGTTTGTTTTCGAATCAGGTGCCATTGCGATGATAATGATAGTGGAAGAGTTCAATGTCTTGCCTGGTGCTATGATGGCTTGATGAGAGATGAAATACGGAGGTGGCTTGTTGAGTTGAGGAGTATGAGATGAAAGATCCTGAGAGCCTGAAAGAACAGGCAGGTGGACGGTTCATATAGTCCAATACTGGCTCGGCTTTGTAGGGTCCGAGGAAGGCAGTCCAGGCAGCACGATTAGTCGTGGTGGCAGGCCATGAGTCCAATATCCAGAGGGACTGTGGGACACCAGTTGAGCACCAATTGCGCACCAGTCGCGTATAGACGTGTACATGGTTGCCCGTCTGACTCATAGGCAGCCTTATTGCGAGCCCACCGCAGAGACGGCTTCGGTGGAGGCAGGGAGCAACGTATACCTCATTAGGCCCTCATGACGAATCGGGTAACTGGGAGAGGAATTCGACGGAGTATCCGATACTACTCCGGTCGAGCTTTTGAAGCAACATAGAACCTCCTTTATTGCAGAAGAATCCCGCAATCTAGTATTTTAACTACACCTTTTGCAAATGTCCTCCGCGGGATCTCCATTGCTCTTGAACAGAGTCGGCGGCTGCGATTCTGCTGCTTTCAACGACCTGCTCTTCTGAAGGCCAACCTCCCGTCAGCGATCCGGCAAAATGTTGAGGAGGCACCAAGGAAGTACGTGAGAATGATATTATGTCATCCGAGGCAAGAGGGTGGCACAAGCTCCTTTTGGCTTCTCACCCCCGAAAGCATATTTCAAAGCTTGATTCGCTCGTTTGGACATGGCTTCACCTCATTCGCTCATGCGACCATGGGCATCCACAACTCGCGTTCGCTTCTCGCTTTCACGAATACGAACTGTGGCTTCTGCCTGAGTCACGCAAGATTCCACCTAACTAGTCTGCACTTTTATACGCACCAACCTATTACGGGGAATGCAGCTTGCAATATTGACGTTGACAGAGGGAGTTCCTGTCAGTGAGTCACGGAAGAGACTCAATCCTCGTTGAACCTTGACATTGAATCAATTTCGTCCGCTGAATAATCAGAGGATCCAGACCTGCAAAGGGCGTGTCTCTTCCCTTGACCAAAATGATTTCATGTCTAGGGTGAGTCTTTCTGTATGGCGACCATGTTGTCAGAGGTCTCTCATTAGAGACCTTTGAAGATTATGTAACTGGGGTTCTCGTCAGGGCCAGATCGATGCTTCGACGGTGAGTGATCCATTTGTTCCCTACGGGCAGATACAGCATAGTCCCTAGGGAGTAGGAACCTTTCAACCTTAGGTAGGCAGTCAAGTCTTTATTCTAGCAGATGTTTGAAGTGAAGATAAATGTTGAAAGGATATCATGTGTGTGATATAACATTTAAAATCGACAAACGCGGGCTGTCTAGATGATGTCCTGGTGCACGGCGATTCAAAATTTGCTTCCTCCTCTCCAGAAAGACTCTCTCGATCCACCGCGTGCGGTTCCATTGTCAGCGCTCCTCCATATTCTCCATCAGCTTGGCTCAGCAGCCGCTCAGGTACGAACGACCCACAAAGTTAAGTGACAAAAACAAAGCAAAACAAAACAGAACTCTCGCGATGAGTCTCCCATCGCTGCTCGACTCATTCTCCAATCTCAACCAAACATCGATGCAAACACAGCGAGGACAATAAATCAAATCGCTCCCTGAACCTTCAGCGCCTGCTCTTACCCTCAAGCATCCACGATCGCCCCCCTTGCCCTCCACCCTCATTATTCCACAACAATCATGGAGCCGACCCACCTCATAATCGACGACGATATTATCTGGGATCCACCAGAGGGAGCCCCAATTGGCAGAGTGCCCCGGAGGCAGGGGCGGGATCCTGAGTGGTACCAGAACTACGAGGCTTACCGTAATTGGACCTGGCGTGACTACGAATTCATCGTTATAATGTACATTGTTTTCCCTGTGGTCTTGTATTTCTTGGGATGGGGGCTGCTGCTCTTGATACAGTGGGTTTTTGTGGCCATTGTCAGGATTGTCGATGGTTGAGATGTGATCGATCGCCAGGAAAGAACTCATTTGGAGCAGTGGAGGACACTGGATTGTCTGGGCCGTTGTCAATGAAGGGAAACAGGGATCAAAATCAACAGATATCATCGTGCCTGCTTGGTGAATGCACATGACAATGACACCGAAGAGCGTTGTGACACCGCCAACAGGTCTTTCCATTGTCTGCGCCCATGTTAATGTCATGAGACCCTGGGTTGTCACTCCGAAATTCACCATATCGAGTGCCATAGCGCTGCCTCTGCGTGCCTGACTGCATCGATCTTGAGATAAATTGCAGCCGGCTTTGCAATAGCTACTTCAGATTCCATTTCCTCAGGTTCGACCTTCAAAACTACCAACAATGACAACGCCGCCTGGTTATCTCCCTCCCTGGCCTTCTCTTTCAGAACGATACGCTATGCTCCAGCCCCCACCCTCCAACAGTTCGTCTACTTTCCGACAGACAACCTTCGAACCCAGCCGGACGATCGCAATCCTCATTGGTGGATTTGTCATAGGATGCTTATTGGGACCACTGGCCTTTCTATCGTGTGCAATGCTGATCAACACTTTGAGGAGATCGATATCTGCGCGTCGGAATCGGATGGCAGGTTGATCATTTGTGATGTGGATGCGGTACGTGAAATTTTGAATTGGTGGATCTCAAGGACTAGATCGTGATCTGACTTGGTCCGCTCAACCGCAGGCAACGAGAATCAAAGCATGGGCTGGAATCGATGTTAAGGAGAGCATTCTTTTGTTATCCATGTTGAACTCCGAAGGAATAAGCAGGGACAACTGTACTGAGAAATCAACATAAGGGTTGGAAATTGAGTGACCGATCTGTGACTGACCAGGCGCCACTCTACCCGATCAAAGGCCGATGGAGTCTACCTTCTATAAGGCACTTTAGGTACCTTAGAATATTTCACTGGAGACAGCTGCTACATTTCCGCTACACTTGCGTTTGACTTCTGCTTGCCGTTCCCACGTGATATTGTGGTCTGCAGGCGTTCCTTCCCCTGGCACCCTAAATTGTGTCGAGGGGAAGGTGTGAGTGGCATTGTAGCAGGTATATTTGCCACACTTTCAACTTCACTTCCCTCACCTTTCCGTCACATCTTACCATCGAAATGCTTTCTTACAATGCTAACATCACCGCCGACACCAAGGAATTCAAATACCTCTGACACCACTTACAGGGCAGTATCTTAACCTCGCCTCTCAAATTTCACTACCCTACGAGAAGAAGCATCAACCACGAACCGGTGCGAACAAAAACAACAGCCATCATGATGTCGATCATTTCTCCTGGACTCAGCACAACTACCTCCGGTTTACCGTCGTCACCCGTCCCGACTACTATACAAGAGCCTCACGCCAACAGTGTGGGACTCGTTGTTGCCTATGTCGTTGCCGGATTTGTTGTCGGCTGTATGCTGGGTAGCGTCTTATATTGTCTTTGGCCATCGAGAGTCCAACGACGTACAAGGCTTAGGCTGTTCAGGGAAAGGGTCCGCGTCGAAATCCTGGGTATAACAATCCCAGTTTTGCCCCTCTGATGCGTTTACAGACTCTTGGTCTAGGCGTCGTGATGAGAAACCAGATAAAAGGTGCCTAAGAAAATCATGAAGGCAAGGACACGCTTGCTAAGAAACCTAGCCATTGTTGTCAAATCCTGGCGCAACTCCTGAAGACATTTAGCAAGACCCACGAACCATCCCGATCCAAGCGATGTGCATCATCACGGAGCCTATAACACCAACACCAAGTCCTCTATCATTTATCCGCGCAAAGGCCCTGGCATCACATATAATACTTTGAACAAAATCAGGCTAGAGAGACAAGATGCGCCAGGAACCGGATGCTGTTGGCGTAATTGTCACGGCTTTACTAGGTGGTTTATCGTTTGTTTGCATACGACCAGTGTTCAAATTGGCCGATGAAGCTCCCGAAAAACCTCGTCTGCATCCTGGGATCCAGTTGAATACGGTTTGCAGAACAAGTGTCAATTGAGTAGCGAGGTAGTGATAGGGTCTCAGCAGCGAGAACTGTGAATGATATGTCATTGAGGGATTTGGAACTGGTGACTGAACTCGATGACATGTCGGAGGACTTGCTCGCCGCACGGGTGACAGTTTGTAACTCCAGAAGTATACGACTGTGTTGCCATGCCTGACTGAAATCAAAACTCGGAATCAGCAAATCTGTTCGTTGAAATGTAGGTCCATCAAAACCAAGAACCCAATTTCACCGTTGCTGATGGTTCGAAGATCCGCAAAGGTTACTCACATGGTCCAACCAATTCGAGAATCAACGAGAAAGATGCTCAGGGACTATGCAAATCTGCCTATAATACCTGGACTTAAGAGGACAACTACCGTGAGCCTTATCGGCATCCTCTTCAACGCATGGCTGGTGGCGGTAAACGTTAGTATTTCCTATGTCACGAAATGATAGAGCTCGAGCTCACACCGCATCTGAAAAGGCCTTTCCTGATCTGCCCGCCTCTACAACCGACATCAATGGTATCACTTCCAGGAGCACCGGTAAGCCACACATCTCGCACCTAGTCAAGAGAGGAAACACGAAATTCAATTGTGCTAATGATGATGCAAGGCAGAGGACGGCTGTCATTTGCAAATTCTTGGGACTTGTGGGGAACCAGCATCTCCAGTGCAGCAGAGCTTCTTTTATCCGAAGTGTGGGCTGGACTTAAAATCAAGGAGGGCGCCCACAGCATACAGATCCTCCTAGCCAATGTAGCTAAAGGCAGCATTTGGCACTTTTCCTGACTCTTGAATGAGAAAGGTCCATTGATTGAGATATTCTAGGCCGGTAGCTGAGACAATCAAACGTAGATTCAACCCCACCCAGGAAGCTGGATGTATCCCCCCTGGCAGTATTCAGAAGCAGGCACCTGGCTGGGTGTGGAACATAGGTAACTCCGATGCCGTGTATCTCAGCCTCGCAGGACCAACAGCGTGGTCGATATATTACTTTCTGCCCCCCCAACAACTATTTCGCAAATGGCCAGGGGGAGCATTTCTAGACATGGTTTGTCTCACGATTTGAGGTTTTCAAGAGCGGACAGCGAACACCCATGTTTGAAAATATCTAGACTAGGCGAGGTGTGAGGGGCTTTACGGCGTTGGAAAGATATTCAAGATGGCCAGAGTGCTGTGCTGTGTCCGAGGGGGGCCCGGAGTGTTGGATCGGGGTGCGGTGCAATCGCCCCAGACTTACTTCAGAATGGATATGTCGAGTCATGTGAAAGATTGATGGCACGCAACGCGCTGTTTGATTCGATGCGGTGTTGTGAGGCTCTGCGACGGATGGCGCCGGCTGCAAATACCTAGTGCTCATTCATGCTCATGGGTCTGTCAAAGCACGCTCGGCCAGCTGGGCCCGCGATTCAACGCCATGTCCTGACTCAGTCAGGCGCCCGCACTTTCATCCATGACTGCGAGGATGCCAACTCATCTCTTCATCGCCACGTCGAAATTCAGATGGTATATAGCTCGCTCAATTGCTTTTTTCCTCCCTTTTTTTTTTTTTATTTAAAAAAAAACCCAACCTGAGACCTCGGAGAATAGTTTGTCTACCAACCACGATCGAGATTGACTCATCCATCGATTGGCAATCATCAGTACACAATGCTCAGCAAGGCAAGCGCCCTTGGAATTACGCTGGCTACGTCTTGGGTGTTTTTCTTCTGTGTTTTCATCTCCATGAAATGCACATGTAGCAGAAGAAGCAAGGACGGGCGCGCAAAGGGTACTTATAGAGAGGATGAAAGCTCTTCAGACAGCGACGATGATGGTGCCAATAGGGGGTATGATGACGAGGTTCGGAACAAAAAGAAGCCTGAAATGCGATTCAGCGTGTTTCCCATATACTAAGAAGTTGAGACAACAGGAACAATACATCGCACAGCGTGGATCAACCACCTTAAGGGGACCGAAGTATGGAAGTGCGAAGTCGCCTCTCTCCGGGTCGTCTCGAGCCCTATTTGCAGAGGCCAAATCGACCTCACAGGGTTCGAGAGGCTTAGCTCACTCTCGGCGAGCGCTTGATGTAAGTCGACAAAGCATTGCGACATGCAATGAGATTGATTCGTTCCAGGACCCTACAGAGTATCTGGAGCCTCCGGAATGCCAGTCGAGATCTGGACACACAGGGTTTCCCCCAACTAGGTCCGCCTATGACAACGATTATAGCGAACCCCAGGCCCTTCGATTCCCAGAACCAACACACTCTAGAACGAGAGAGGCGGAATTTGAACCAATGCCACCACGTCGCCCTCTACATGAATGGCAGCATGATGAGGGGCTAAGAGCGGTTAGTGTTGGGGGCGCATCATGCGATGAAGCATGGGCGTCAAAGGACACCAGTACACGGGTTTCAGTGCTGACCGTATCTAGGGAGGATACTGACGGACATCGAGAAAGTGATGATCAAGAACAAGCTTCATATGACAATACCCAAGTCCGAGCAGATATGAAGGCTAGTGTTAATTTTCAAGGATCGATGATGACATTGGCTAATGATGTCCTTCAGGATCATTGCAAGGAGCCGCGGGCTGGTCTCAAATCTCGACAATTGGAGATGGAGATGGAAAACGCCGCTCTCTTCCGCTATCGAGTGGAGAAACCTCTCCAGTCGTATTCACACCACCAATTGAGTCAGAATTCTGAATGCCGCCTGGCACTGCCAGAGAAAGTGGGCGCTCGTGAAAGGTTCTTGCATTCTCCGATACCCCGAAAACCAGTGCCAATTCGCAACCCATCGCTGAAAAAAGAATGGACAGTCCAGCCGGGGGAGAGTATGAGCGACCTTGGTGATTTTGTCCCCGGAACCGAGGATGGGATGCAGCCTCCAGAGTCGCGCTTGTTGTTCTGAGAGAGGTGCATGGCAAGGCGTCGATGGTGTAACGGCGTGTTTGTGCTAGATCTCAAGCAATGACGGGTCGGAGTCCCAATGTCTCGAAGGCTTGATTGAGCGATAGAATAGGAAACCTGACGCTCCCAAACTAGGCAATCAGCAAAATGGCCATTCGCCAGTTGGGAGCCCGATCGATTCGCCATATGTCCTTCCGGCGCAAGAGTTCTTTGTTTTGGTTCCAGTTAAAGTAATAGGCTTCTCAGGGTCCCTTCCCAGATCCACCATTCAGGAACCGGCGTGCAGTCCAAGCACTTCCATGCTCGAGATATTCCGCTCTGGTAACGCCGTATTCTCTGACAACGCTCGGGAATTTATTTGCCATTCTTGCGCCACCCAGCCACGTAGAGGTGATCGGATTCTCCATGGTCTTCACGCGAACTTGCCATTCCGTTCTTATTCGACTGCGCAATTCGGACTCGACACGCTGGGGTAGACCTGGTATCTTCGCATTTCCGCCCACTACAAGTACATTGCTCAGCATTGTAGCCTGTAAAAGCGGGGGGAGGACGCTGAGAGATTGCAATATCATATCTGGAAGCCCCGGCTGTTTCGAACCAATATCAGACGGTGAGAATAGAATCTCTGGGACGGAGAAGCGTTCATTGCCGAGGGTCATAGAGATCTCAGAATTGTGTAAAGATGCACTCGAGAGGGCGGTTTGTTTACGCTTTTTCGCTGCAGTCACCGTTCATCATGCGGTCGAGAAAAACCTCGGAGTAGGTGAACGCCATCGGGTAGAATGTAATCGACGCGGACTTCTCCATCATTTAGTTTATCGATCATGTCCATATCTCCATCCTTGTCCTTGACTGCCTTATCTTTCTGTCGACTTTTACTACCCTTCCAACTCCTCTCGAGATCTCCTTTGAAATCCATGCTGGCAAAACAAACATCTTCTTTTATGTCATTGACGATTTTGGTGTCTTGGTGAAGATCAAAATGTCGAACAGAGATCACTTCTTTCAGCAGATTTGTCAGATGTTTTCCACCGAAGTCAAGACGTCGAATGGCACGATGCAGTGGCCTGCCATTAAACAGCGGAGTGACCGTTGTGTGGCTGTAGCCACTGTCGATTACTAGGAGGCATTCCATAGGGAGTTGATTGACGGAGTTCGGTCCCGGAGTTGGGCTGTCTTCAAAGAGAGGATGAAGATCGTTGTATGCGTTTAGGGATGGGCCTGCTTCGTATTAGCAATTCCGCCTCATAGTGTAATAGAGACAAGTGATCCTACATACCAATGACCCTAGAGTACCCGCCAAACCCCCATTCTTCCATGATAATCTCATCAGCGTTTTTCTGCAATGTTTGCATTGAGTTGGGCGGCTCTGTGAAAAGTAAAGTGGTCTCCTCCGGGTTCTTAATCAGAAGATCTTTCGCTGCCGTGCGCTCGTCAAAGAATGACTGATCCCATATCTCCTTTTGTGCCTCCCAACTGACAATCTGGCCGTTTTCAACTGGACGGCGAAACAGGGCTTCGCTCCAGTGCGCTATCTCCTCTGACTGCGCCCCGACGTAGGTTTTCCTGTCTCGGGTGCGAACGAGGGCATTAGGGATGATGTGACAAGTGGAAAGAATCTCAGTATCTGAGAGAGATTTGGAAGGCGCGAACCCAGCCTTGATGCTATGACCGCCATTGTCGAGGACGAAGATCTTGGGCGGGAGTACTGGAGGGGCACGAGCGGAGGCTTTTGAGGTTCGGGGCATATTCCAGCTATCGACTTGTAGAAATTATCATGGCTAATGCTGTTCCTGGCACTGGTGCTAAGCAGCCGCCCTCCTCAGAAGGGGTACGGAAATGCTCCTTGCTGGATTAACACGGAGTGAAGATTCAAAGCGGGTGTGGCTTAACCTCGGGATGATGCCTCGATATTTTATTTACAAACCCTAGAGAGGTTAGAATTCTGCTAGATTGACTCTATTCCTATTTTGTTATGATCATACTGCACTATTATTATAAATTCGGGAAACCTTCCAGATATGATATTGGCATAAATATTCGCCTCCCGCCAGCCAGCGCACCATCCATATAATTTGAGAGGTGAAGTTGATGATTCGCCTCGCATATCAACGACATCTTCCGACGAGAACCTTGTCAATAAGCGGATCTCTCTCCTCTTATACACCGACAGGTGTGCAACATTCATTCATAAGAAATTCCCCATCAAAATCTCAAAATCTCAAAATCTGAGTGAGTGGTTTCTCTATCGCTGTGGCCTTGAAGCAATCGACCACATATACAGATCTATCTTTATCCAAAAACCTCAATCATGAAATGATATTCGACTTCAGTCCCATCCTCCCTGCCTCGCAGTGTCATCTGATGGCACAGGTCTGCTAATGCATGCCCAATAACTGGTGCCCCGCAAAAGAAGACCCCCACCTTTCTCTTCCTTGTCTTGTCTCTTGCGAACAGCTTGACCATTTCTTCATAATGGTCGCTCATGATTTTTGGGAAGTCTGGCCTTCCAAAATGCGTGGGTGCTATCAGTCCTGTCAAGGGTGAGATTGGCTGTCCTTCAGTGCGATGCTTTTCCAACAGGCAACGATATACGTGCGTCGAAATGTCTTTCCGCTTCTTTGTCAAATGGTTGTGAATCCGAATATCTAGATTGGGGTTGCGAGTGGGCGATTCGGCCGAAATTTTGTTGAGAAGATCCGAAAACCAGAGCAGGTAATTCTTGTCACGCACCACCCAATGAAAATCAACCCGACGATACTTTTCCAGATCGAATGTCTTGTTTCCAAACTGGACAGTTGTGCCATCTGAATGTTCATGGTGAGCTGGGCCATTCGCCCCGACAATCTCGTTGGATTCGTTCGTGGAGGTTGAGTCTCGACGGCGATTCCAATGATGATCCTCCCTTGTTTGCAGATCATTCAAAATCCCCGAGAACGGTGTCACACCGATTCCTGCCCCGACGATGACGGTCTGGTCAAAATCATAGAATCGTTGTGCTGGGGCTCCAAAGGGTCCGTCAATTCCAACAAACTTTAAATCTTTCAAAACTCGCAGCTTCCCAGTCCAATCTCCATCAGTCTTGATGTGAAGCTCCATCTGTCTTCCGATACAGGTCGAGATCGTGAATGGATGCCATTGGAACATTGAGAGCTGGGGTACTTGCAAAAAGACATATTGTCCCGCTTTATATCTCCAAATGCGTCTTTTTGGAATTGTGCAGCTGATGCGCACAGTGTCTTCATCAAGAACCTCGAGGGACCCAGGGAGCTTGTGAAAGCCACTGAAGATGCGCATTACTCGTTCTACAAGCACAAACACCGTTGGGACAGCAAGTACCAACCCAAGCACAGGAAATTGCAGCAAAGACGCTGTTCCATGCGCCATGAGCAGGCCAATGATGGGGAACATCAACAGGTGTCCAATCTGAAAGATCTCATACGACCATCTGCGAATATATGGCATGCTGAGGAGTGCTAGAACATAAAATAGACTCAGAGCCACAAGGCCTGTCCAACCAGGAGTGGTCCGGATATATGCCACGTATGGTCTGGGCACTGCATCTGGACCTAAGATTGCAGCAACAGCTTCCTGTCGATTTTCACGGCTCCCATAGACGAAAGATCCAGACAGATGGCCAATGGCGTGCAATGACCCGAGGCCAATCGCAATGCACGACATCTTGACATGGAATGACTGGCTCAGATCCCAGTTGATCGCTCTGGAGATATAGTATGATTTCCGCATGATGGTAGAGAACCATCTCGACATACTGAGAAGCATGAAGAATAGCGTCGGGTAGAGGGCTCCGGCGCAGGCCTTCGCCATACCAACACCCCAACCCAGTGCGGCTTGATACTGTGGTCCTGTAGCATATTTGACACACTGCCACACGCCTAGGCCAATCTGCAAGGCGACAACGATGAAAAGGAACAAATACTCCGGTCCGTCGACTTCCCAGATCGCCCTGAGCCGCCGAGGCCAGGAGATGCCCTTCAAATAATGATCCTCGTCCCTGGCTGCTTTCTTGTCTTCTTCGAGCGATGCTATTTTCCAGGAGGCTACCGTTTTCTTAAAGTCCTCTGCCGGAATTGAGTCCTTCTCTGTGCCCATGACACCCCGGAGGAATTCATGTCGGGCGTCCGTTCTGGACTCGTGATGTAAATTATAGGACTTCGCGCTCGGCTGCAGTTCCTGGTAGACCGAGTCTAACTTATGCTCCAGCTCCTGGTACGAGATGTTGCCATCTCTGTCCTTATCGAGTTCTGCCACGAAGTCATCGATTTCCTTTTGCGTCAAGTAAGTGATCCCATCTTCAGCCATGCTTTGCTTGCGAGGTTGAGAGTCCGTCTAGGATGGCACTCGAAGGGCTGACAGCCCTGTTGTAGTCGAATATCGACAGTGATTTTGGAGACGGTTTGTACCTGGCCGCATTCTGGCGAAGGACGAGTAAATATTTGGCCCGACTTAAAACAGGAGTTCTCCCATGAGATCATGGCACAGCCAGTGTTTCCATTTAAGGTTGCCAACGAACGCCGAGAAGGCTATCCAAGGCTGCCAAGGCTGGAAATTCAGATAGAGCAAGGGTGCGTAAAGGCGTGGGACGGACTGGGCACTTTCAAAAAGGGCTTGCCAAGTTGGAATGGCGACGTAACAATTGGCTGGGCCTCTGGGCGTGCATTGATTCCGTATCCCTGGTTTGATCCTCCTGAATCGTGCCTCTCACTATCAAAATGTAAATTGGACTTTGGTGGGTGTCAGCTACGTCACCAGCTCCAGTCAACGTTGAGCGGCCTAAGGTCCATCCAACCATTCATATTGTCGCAGTTTCGCATCCTTCCAACGCATTTCTTTCAGCGACTCTTAGGATCCTTGCTTTGGCTGCGTTGTCCACGACTATTTGGACCTGAACTCTGATCAAGGTGCCGAAGTTACTGTGTTGGCATGTTAAACCCACTCCAGGGCGGGTTAAGAGCTTCGTCAGCCTTGCGCCTGCATTTGCCCAAGAAGAAGGTGCCTTGACAATACCCCTATTTTCTCTGATCGAGACCAAGGAGACAAACGGCCCCTCATCCTCTCGCTAAGATGGGGCCGATAGGTTCGATTTGAGGGATCGTCTTGGAAGTAAAGACTTGTCCACCCGGGGCGTTTTGGACCCTCTACTTGACGATGGACCGTTCGGATATGTTGGCCAATGTATATCAACAATTCCTCAAAAACGAGCCAGAGTTGGGAGCACTCGAGCAAGGGGAATTCTGGGCAAATACCATTGCCACGTGGAATCCGAAGCAGCGAAAGGAAGTATGGTATCAAGATCGCTGCAAATATCTGTACAGTCTATATGGGGAAGATGATGCGAAAAGACCATAGAGGATGTCCTCACTTCAAATTCGTGCGAGCAACCTCGCTGGCTTTCGACTCATTGACTGCCGGTTTTAATTCATCGGCAATGTTCTTCTCATCCTTCCACGCTAGCGCGACGAATTTGGTATGGCTGCCTCGTGCCACGATCTCGTCGTTCTTATTCATAAACTTCACGGACGTGTATGCGAGGGTTTTGCCAACTTTATTGGTTGTCAGCCTCTTGCAAGCCTCGTAGCAATCTGGGACACTTACACTTGTCGCATATCACCTCACCTTTGATCAGATCCCCAATCTTTCCGCCTGCATTCAGATAGGTGACACTCAAGTCTGTCGAGACACCTGTGGAATACAGACCACGAGATGCAACCGCCAGTGAGCCACTGGTATCAACCATAGTAGCAAGCGTAGCGCCATGCAAGATCCCCAGTCGATTCGTATGATGTTTCTCAATTGGGAGCTCGAAGTTCACCTTGCCGGGCTCGGCCGCCGTTATTCGCATCTGCAAGTTGATGGTTATTACAAACTCTCTAGCATCCTATGCAATAGTCTCGGGGTTTCTGCCAGCCTCACGACTTACACTGTCGATCAGCCTGGGGCTTGTCAATTCGCGTTCCTAAGTGTCCTCCCCAGGTTATCTTACCTCGGTTCAACTCCGGAAGTTGCCCTGAACGACTCCCAGACCTGATCAAAGAAATTCAGTTCCTCGGTGCATTCAATGAATCAAGGACCAAGGACATACGGAGCGCACGAATTTGAGTGCCGACATGGCTTCTGAGCTCGCACCTAGAAGCTCGCGATGCCTGCCTCCTCTAAACGCCAAAGAAGTTCGATCAAAATCCGCGATAAGCTGTCCAGGGTTGGAACGTATGGGCCAACTCTTTAACGCCCTGACTGCCGCTACAGCTTATATACGCGCTTAAGATTAAAATGATGAGAAAGACCTTGAGGAGAGTGGCGAGGAGTACGGAGTACTTGGGTTGGAGCTGAACGACGCGGGAGATCTTGTACTTAGGGAAGAAGGTTTGCCGAGGCCGAGGGGCTAAAGTTAGGTAGCCTGGTCCTTCCTTACCCAAAGTAAAGAAAAGGTACGGAGTGCAGATGGATCCAGGATGCCTAATAGTAGCACATAAACTGCTTGAATGATCTGGAGACCACCCAATGAATCAACACACTCCCAGAAATTGTCAGACTATCTTTTCCAATAATCGCTGCCATTCAGCCCTAACTATAACTAAGTCCATCGACGGCCATCAGTCTTTCTAATTTTGCTTTTGGCCAAATGACGGCTTCTTGAAGTTTCTCGTCCCATTGACAGTTTCTCTCGATGTAGAGACATATGGCTAAACCATCCAGAATAGCTCGTCGTGTTAACCACCATCGACTCTCACACACCTTGGCACACCAATATGCGAACATGAGCATTGCCCATGGATCCTTCTGTTGAAGCAGTCCGGTGAATGTAGGTGTTATTCGCATCATGAAGCAGAGGAGCCTTAGCCAGTTGGCTTCAAGACATTCTAACTCAAGGAGTGGCGCGAGTTTGTAGACGGGATCATGGTATGGGTTTCCATCCGGAGACTCCGGGGAGTCAGGGGCGTCGCAAAGATGGTCAAAAACCGTGCATCGAGGCTCGCCCTCCCTCTCCTGCAGTAACACTCGATCAATTTGTTGAGCGAACGCCTTCCACATGCTATCCTTTCTCAATGGATCGGATAGCTTCACAACAGCCTGCTTACCACTGCTCAAGTGCAGCCAGTTTAAATCCGATCCTTTCAATGGCCAGGATTCTTCGACGGTCATTGTTGGGATTGAGGCAAAGCTAGCAATGCCTGTCAGAGATGCAGCGACAAAAAGCGCATCTCGATCAGTAGGGCGGAGAGGTTGAGTCAGCTTGTGTTGAAACAACACAAGGCCTAGGTTGAGATGGTAAGCTTCTGTGGGACTCGGTTCTGTTAAGCTCGGCCCCGCAAGGTATCTATCCTGGCATGCCGTGACTGCTTGGATGAGATGCATTAGAAAGCGATGTGAGCAAGCAAGCTCGGCGGCAGCCTTTTGGAATATGTGTGTGGCTGCGAGGGTGCCCAGGCAAAATATCGTTCTGCTTTTGAATTTCTCTAGCAATATCAGGTCGGCTTGCTGGAAATGCATCTGATTGATATGCTTGAAGTTGCCACATTTATCTTCGCTGAGTGAGCTCGCAATCATAGTGATGGCGTGTTCTCTGTTTGATACTCGGGGGGTGGTTAACTTGGCGGTCATTGTCGTTACGTGCGTGCTGCCTTGAAGTGGCTGGAGGTCAGGTACACTCGGGTCATAATTACATACGACACCATAATCCGAACATTTGTCGCAAAGTGGCCTACTCTCATCACACTTGATGCGTCTCAACCTGCAATTGCGACAACCACTTCTGGACTTGCGGTGGCTGCGCCGTTTTCGAGAGGTGGCTTGCTGGTCCCCGCTTACAGCAACCATGGTCGTCGTGCTCGTAGCAGGAAACGCAGGCTGCAGAATCAAGTGCTCATCAAGCTGGTTGTGCCCTCAATAGAAGGATGGGTCTTAGGGGTACAGTGATATGAAAGGTCGTAGTCATGAATAGGAGACAACTGATGCGAGGACTTTGGGTGATATGGAGCCGGGCGGAGGGCGTAGGGTTGGGATGATGTAATCGAATCTTGCTGGGATTGGAGTAGGCGAATCAGCTGCAGTGGAGGATCAATAATATAAATACTGCTACTCCGTAATGTTCGCAACTGTACTCCGTACGGAGTTAAGCAAAGAGGACCGAGGGACTACTCAGGTTGACGCAACAAATGAACCATGATTAGAATTTAGGACCCGCGATCTGTACGTTTCGCCTGACAAGGTTCTACCCAAGCAAGGAACTCGACTTGGGGCTGGCTCTTCGCTAATATTAACAAGGGACAAGTTTAATTAGTGGACAACCTTCGAGTGCATTACTATGCTTTCTAGAAGAGATTTTAGTGGTAATGCCCACAGGTCCTTAAGTGCAGTCCTCAGATGACTCCTAGGCACCTATGTATGCAGTTGACGACTTGGACCATGGAAGTGAAAGTGAGGAGAAGAATTGCACTGTCGAGTCAGTCCTTCAAACTGTAGCCGGAATGGGTTTATATTTATCCGAGTTATCTTGGCGCGTCGTTTATCATGTCGGTTTGGCTAACCTCAAGATTGAATAATACACAATTTCAAATTCCATCGACGCTGCTGGTGCCTTGTGCCCAGAACCGCCCACACCACTCTGCTTCATCGAGATGACTGAAAGCTAAAGGTCTATTCGATATTCTATCGAGAGGCTTCAAAACACAATCGCAAATGGCAACGACAAGCCTCCACTCCTGGGAGTACCTGGAGACTCTCCCTGGTGTCCAATTCTACCGGTTGTACAAAAGCCCTTCTTCCGCGCTCGCCATCTTTCGGAAGCGGTTGTCCAGTCTCGCAAAATCTTTCGTCATGATGTTGTTGTATATGCCAAAACCGATGCTCGTCAAGGACTTGGAGCTTTTTGTCAAAGAGACCAGTCGAGGTGAACGGGAGTATGCGATTGAATTACTTCGGCGATATCATATTCTCAAAGAAGTCACCTCCAACTCGTCAAAGGCATATACATTAACCACTGAATTCGCGAGATCATTACGGAGAGCATTGACAGGAGCTGGAGAACTCCGATCCTTCGGACAGCCCGCGCGAGTCTCCGAGAAAAGGAAAGTTACTATTGCTGATCTCGACGAATACTCTCGGCAACGATGGGAAGGCATTTTAGGTTACATGGTCGGCTCTTCTTCCACTGCCATTGATTCTGAACAAGTCGCCATCGATCCGTCGCCGGGGGTCATTGAATTATTACGAGCAGGCCATCTCATCGAGACCAATGGTACATACAGCCGTGGCCACGTTGCGAGTATCACCAAGGAAGGCTTTGCCTTTGTCCTCCAGGACATCAATACGCAAATATGGGCGCTGCTATTTCTCTACGTCGATAATGCCGAAGTTTTCGAGATGGACAAAGTTGACGTGCTGTCCTTCTTGTTCCTTGTCTCTTCACTCGAGCTTGGTCTTGCGTATTCAACTACCACACTAGATGAGACCCAACAACGGTGTCTTTCCGATCTCATTTCGCTTGGGATCGTTTACCAACCCATTGGTGCGGATGGCACTCCAGTGGATTATTTCTATCCAACACGACTGGCTGCCACCTTAACATCAGACTCAAATACCACGCTTTCAGCCGCCAACTCCGCCGTTGGGTCATCGCTGTCATCTTCTGAAACCACAGCCAAAGGTTTCATTATCGTCGAGACAAATTATAGAATCTACGCATACACTTCATCACCACTTCAAATTGCACTTCTACAGCTATTTGTTAATCTCCGTTCCCGGCATCCAAATCTCGTCACAGGCAAAATGAGCAAGGCATCTGTCCAGCGCGCTGTGCAAGCAGGTATCACGGCGGAACAAATTATATCATACCTCACCTCACACGCTCATCCTCAGATGCGGCGTAGAGCCCAGGCAGAACAGGCACAACTGCAGGCACGCAACACCGATCAAGGTCGTGTCATACCAATTCTTCCTCCCACCATCCTAGATCAGATCCACCTCTGGCAACTCGAACGAGATAGGATGACAACAACGTATGGGTTCTTGTTGAAGAACTTTATGAATCATGCAGAATATGAAGCCCCGTGTCGCTACGCAGATGAAATAGGCGTCTTGGTGTGGAAGGATGACAAGAAGGGAATGTTCTTCGTCAACCGGATTGAGGGCGTAAGAACCTTCATGGCTGAGCGCAAGGCAAATGCGCAAGGCTAGCACTACTATAAATCATTCAAAGACAATGGCAATAGAAACATTCTTAACACCGTAATATTCAGATTCAAAGTGTTGATATTCCGAACATGCCATCAACGCCCACCTCCCGCGGTTGCTAAAGCGCGGAAGCGATCAAGTTGCTAGGAGTTCCGCCATGACCCAGGGCCATTCAAATCTCATAGTAGCCTCAACTAAAGTCACAAAAATCCACCACATTCCTCTCCCTTAAACCATGAACACCCATCGCATTTCAAAATCCAAAGTAGAAATCTTGGCCATGGAAAGGCCCCTTATCAAAGATTGACCAACGTCTATAGGTGATCGGGGACAGTATGTATGTAGAGGATCTACTACTCATCGTCCGAATCCGAAAACATATCCGAGTCCGATTCTGATTCTACAGGCGGGGGGATGTCCTCGGTCGCAGCAGGCATCATTATGGCAGCACCAGCGGACAAATTTTGCCATTCACCCCACCCTCCGTTTCTCGAGCAGGTCTTCTCCCGGATCAAGGGGAAAAGTCCTAACAGAACATGATGGTGTGGGAAACCCTTCTCCGGCTCTTTCAAGATTTTCCGAACATGCGTCAGGGTGTAGAATGGCTCCGTGAAGGCTGGGAATGTGAATTGATACTCTTTGGATTTGGTCAAATATGCTTCGTATCGCCATTTCAGGGCTGCTTCGAATAAACTGTGAAGTGTCCAGTATACCATCGACTGCCCGGTGTCAGCTTCCCTTGAAATATCTGCCCAGCGGCAACTTTCGCTTTCCCGAGCAGAAGAATGTTGCATTGGAAGCCTCCATACTTGCTTATGATCCGCCTCGTGTTTGGCGGCAGCGCCTATGTCGGGGATGAACAAAGGCAGGTATTGTTGCATCTCATCTGCCATTCGCATTGCGTCGGCCTCTGCCTGCTTAAATAGGATCGGCAAAACATAAGTGGGATCGCGTATGGAGGCGGTAGATATGAAGGCATCTGGGCCATACACTGCAGGAGTTAGAATACATCCATTGAAAACATCGACGAACTTACATTGCTCGAAGTGTGCGTCAATGGTTTCGTTCTTCATGTCTTTGAAGTAGTCTTTTTTCTCGATTGTGGGTACCAGGCACCAGAGCGTCAATGCTAGACTAAGCACCGCATGGATAAGGCAGTGTTGATCGATTGTGACGTGCTGCAGTAATTTTGACCACGTCTCGTGAATATTTTCCTTGTTGCACTGGAAAAGAATTCCCAGCCATACTTGCACCTTCTGAGGATACTGTATATCAGAATTCAAGTAAGCAGGCTGGATTTCCTTTATCCCATAGGCGTTGCAGATAGTTCGAGTTGTACTTCTCAGTTTGGAAATCATCGCCTCCTTCCACTTGTGATGATCTGAAATCGCAGGCTCGGGGGTGTCTGAGCGCTCAACAAGGAGGTTCCTGAAGGCGGATGTTAAAGTCTGGAATATAGCAGAGTGCTTCCCCATTCAAGCATAGGGAGGACCTAGAACTTACCTGACTGGGACTGCACGTCTTGCCCTTGGCTCATTCACAACCCTCTTGGCCAGTATCTCGAGGACCCTCCTGCGTTTGCTTGGGTTTGAGTCGCTGAGATCTTGCTCTGATGCCCCCTCCTGCTGTCGAGGTTCGCCGTCAAGCCAGGTCTCACTCTCGTTGTTGTACATTCTGTCGCCCCCGTTGTTGTTATCTTTACCTCCCTCCCCATCCTGGTCATCCTCCTCTGTATTCCCACCCCCTTGATCCTTTCGTTGTTGCCCGCCTTGCTCTGGTCCAAAATTTCCCCCTTCACCGGCAGTGACGGATATTCCCAAGTATCTCAGAACCTTGGCCGCATCTAAGGCTTGGGTTCCTTGAGAATAAAATGGGGTGATAGGGGAGGGGTTTGAGCCATATTCTGAGCGCTTGTAGGTATTCCATATCGCCCTAAGCTTGCTTTCAACTTGTGAACCATCTAGTACTTTACTGAAGTTTGGTACCCTGGGAAACTCCTTGCCAAGGGTCTGTGCCAGTTCGTCAAAGAGTTTCGAGTCGCCTTGATTGAGTCTTCCCCCCTCGCCTTTGTGGTTATCCATCATACCTAGAAGCCGTTGCACTGCATTTGGAGGCCATTTGATTTTCGGCTGGACCATGTTGGCGAAATTTGAGAAAGAAAGTGCTGGAATCAGTCTTTGGGGAGGAGAACTGCACGTTTCGGATTACTTGCGCGAGTGCTGCCCGGTTCTTGCTGCGGGCGAGCGACTGGGCGACTGAGCACCTTAATACATATAATCAGAAAGGCCAAGTAATGGTGCCTGGAAACTCTTTGTTTGTCAAACAAAATATTTGATGTCTCAGGCAACCAGTGACCTGTTGGAAATGTGGCATTCCGTTGTGGCATTCCGTTGTTGCACCAACCATGTAGTAGCCCATAAACCGGTGCTTCCAGGCTTTACCTGGTACCAGTTGGCTAATCGTGAAAGTGACACAGTCATTTACTAGTGAAGCAGGCACCATACCTAAAAGACTCTGAAGCATATCATTGAGCTCAAATGATATGTTTGCGTAGTGACAAGGAATTTGCGAGTTACATAGCTTAGCCTCATGTCATCACGAGGCCTCAATCTAGTTGGGTGCCGGTTCCCGAACGTTGTTGTTGAGCATCATGCTATCATTAGCCCTTTGTTCAATGAGCTTTGACTTTGGCACCCTCCACACGTACAAACTAGCAAATGCTTCTTTGAGGGAATGCGTCATGCCATGGCAAATATGATACGGTGCGCGCTCAAAGCCACAAAGATGGACGGAACCATCTACAGTTCGCCTACTTTCTCAAACTGTGACCCATTTAATCTAGAAAATTATCTTCTTCATCGAGTGTTCGATACAACCTGTACACAACTTCAGCCTCAGCCTTCTTGATTCTGCCTCCTGTCTATCGTTCTGATCATGTCCACCACTCGAAAGCGGAGGCGTGATCTGGAGCTGGACATACTTCCAATCCCCAAACGAGCGCTCCACACAGACTTCAAGGGGCTCCTCGACCCAGAGCTTCGACGTGAGATAGTTATTTCAATGGACATCGGCTACAAAAACCTCTCAGTGTGTTGGGACGTCATCGATGGAGCGGAAAATGTTGTCTTCAACAGCCAGATCGGAAGAGTGAAGCATGGTGAATCAACCCGGTTAGGGAGAGCTCCAGCCGTCGTTGCAGCCTTCAAGGACTCTCCAAGACCAGCCTTGGGTGAGACACAATACATTTTTGAGTTCACTAGTCCGGCCTTTTCCGGAATGCAGAATATTGCGTCTTCACCTTGTAAGCAATTCAGTCTTCTAAAGCAGTGCTTAGTCCCGGAAGATGCTACACCATTGAGCAATTTAGCTCCAAGGTCCTGGTACCGAAGAACAAATAACTGGAACAAGCGCCTTGCCAAAAAAGTAGCGTCTTCTGGCGAAGTCAAGATATCCGATGTCCTCACCAACAAGACAACTCTCCAAGAAATCAATTCAGTTGACGACGTCTTCGCTCAACTTCTACGACACTGTCTACAAGCTACAAAGAAAGAAATCTTTGAAAACTCTGGATTGACTATTGCGCAGATAGATGACCTGATTGCCACAAAGGCAAGAATTGGAGTATCAGCAACAACAGCATTTGGTGATGGGGCGCTAGACAAACTTCGCAGACTTCTCGGAATCGCTGGCTTTCCAAGAAATACGACCATCCTGTCGGAAGCGAAGTCTGCCGCAGTATACTGTGTTCTTTGCCATGAAGCTTCTGTGACGCAGGCATTGGAGCTCAGCCCAGGAAGTAAAGGGAAGCTTGGTGACAAGAAATTCATGGTCGTTGACATTGGAGGCGGGACTACAGACGTTGCCGTTGTGCAGGTTTTATCAACAGCTCCAACTCTCAAGCTTCGAGATATACAACCTGTGGCTGCATGTATGAGTGGATCAGAGGCTCTCGATCACATGGCTATCGACGTTGTACGTGAACACTTTCGAAACGACTGGTGCCACATTGCCTCGAAGGCTAACTTGGGAGACAATAGGCTCCGTCAACAGGTCAGAGAGCAATTTGAGAATGTGAAGAAGGATTTCAATCCCCTGAAGCACCGGAATGATGCAAAGGAGCTTCAAATATTTCCTGAATCAATCCATCGTATTCAAGGTGAAGGAATTCAAGCCAAAGGCTACGATCTCCACTTTACCGACCAAGCCATCCAGCAATACTTCGAAGCATGGCTTAAGGATATAATTCAACTAGTCCAGGATGAGCGCACTCGGCTTGAAACAGCTGGAGAAGCGCTTAGTGAAATCCCTATTGTCCTAACTGGGCTGGGGAGTTGTCCAGAATTCGTCGAGCAGCATATCCGATCCAAGACTGGAGCCACTGTGATAACCATCAATCCATCAGCCGGCTCATCTGTTGCCTATGGAGGCTATTACTCAATGCTCAACCAAGGCCTGGCTAGGCGCAGTGTAGCTCGCTTCAGTTACGGTTTCATCACGCCACCAAACACCAGGGTATGGTTGGTTGAGGATCTTGACACCCCTGGGAAGGTCTACAAAACTCCAGATTTGAACAATCCTGCCCGTGTAGAAACACCAATATGGCTTGTTCGCAAAGACGACGATCTTTCAGAGAACAACAAATTCAGCTGCAAAGGCGTGATGATTATCAAAGAGCCACTCAGATTCCCTCTGCGCATTGGTATAAAGATCATCAAGTCCATGGACCCTAGAATTCACGAAAGATCTCCATCGACTTTGCAGGATGATATCAACAGTGGGGCTGTCATCGAGGAGGAGGGCCTTCTGGAGATGGAGATGGATCAAAAAAGAAGCGGATTAGTCCGCGAGGCTGACAAAGAAGACCGCGAAGCCATGATTGAGACGCAATTCAGAGTGGAAATCATATTCAAGGGTCTGCAGTGCGAGATGCAGCTTATCATCCCGAAATCGGGCAAGTTCAGAGACAAAGGTTGGAGGCAAGCCTCGACGCTTATGGCCCACGAATATCAGATCGACGACATATCGAGTCATACCGCACAAGACAATGATTCGATCGAAACAGTTACGGTTCAACTCCCAGCATAGGAGAAATACGAAAGAAGGTGGTAGCTCGGCCTGTTGGAAGACGAATTTTGCGCCTTGGACTTCGTGCCTATGTTGGGGGTTGAAGATTTTGCGAGAAGTTACCTCGAATGAAATTGAGGGCAGGGCAGGGGAGGGGTTTATGTACCAAGGACGTGGGCATTAGGATTGATTTTATCATTGTGTTGGGTGGTGGAAGGGCAATTCATGGGGGGTGGCAGTGCAGTAAGCCTGGCTTCCCTCATAAGTGTTACGGACTTTCTTTGCTTGACGGATAACGAACATGATCGGTAATGGCGGTGCTCTATCCAGGAAGGAAATTGCACAAGTGTTGAAGGCTGGCAACGTGTATTCAATCAATGTCATAGATTTCACATGTTTCTTTCCCTCACAGGCTTTCTGCCCAGGATTTGGAGGATCTGGTACGGAGGAGTAAGCGCAACAGTGGCGAAGTGTATCAGGCTGAGAAAAAAAGGGGTCTGCTTGACTCCTGATTTGAGGGGTACATTCACACGAGCGACAACAATAGCATCACACGGGGTATGATTGAGGGAGAATTCTATTCATGGCTGTTCAAGGACTAAGAGGTCATAATGTACCCCGCTCGACCTTAGAACGGTCAGAGGTAGCCTCGTACCTTTCAAGCAGAGGTTCAAACCAGTTTGAGCCATCTGGCTCGATTAAACTTGTGCAGAAAAACTGCTGTGCCATAAACTCCATCTGAGCCCAGGTATGTACATCAACTACTTGAGCTTGACGCGCAAGCAACGGGCTGAACCAAACATCATCAGCTGCAGGTATCGTCGCTGGGTGATACTCCCGCCTGTGCTCGTGAAGCGCACCAACGTAAAGCACCCAAAGAAACGCAGGGGCGAATTCGGCCTTGTCCTGCTCATGGCATTCATTGTATGCAGCGGTGAAAGTGAGTCTGAGCGCATTTAGCAATGTTGAAGAGTAGTCATGAAAATCGACGCCGTTGATAGTCATATCGCCGTAAAGATCTCGCGTCAGGCAATTGAGGGCCAATGTGATTGCGGCCATCGTATATCGCTCGGAGGATCGACTTTGGCCCAGCAGAATCCCTTCATTGAGATCATGATATATGTTGCTGAGGCGGCAGAGGTCGATGAGTGATGATGTAAATACATACATGTAAAGCAGCTGCTTGTCGTCCACGACTCCCGGCGCCTGTGGTGAGGCATGTCCCCTAATCAGGCACTCGGTTGCATTGATAAAGTACCTCCGACGAACGAAGATACGCCGCAACTGAGGTATTTTGATGAATTCGTGAAGCTTGTGAGACTCGGTGACCCCCAAGGGAAAATCAGGGACCGAATCCTCGAATAGTGCCTCAAGTTGACGTGAGATCCACCCAGTAACCGACAAGGTTCGTTTCCCAGTTGCCGCAGCGGTATGACAAATGATGTACAACAGCCTAAGGGCCATTAGCATATCTATCCCATCACCGTCAAGAGCTAACTGCTGAAAAGCTCTAAAATGTACTCGTGCTACTTCAGTATTTTCGAAGAAACATTCCGCGTCAAAGAGGCCAAATATGTGTCGCTTCAAAGCGCTCTTCTTAATTGTGGGCAAATCGTCTGTGTAGTTTTCTAATTTGCTGCGCAACAACTGGAGGCTCCGTTTTTGCATCTTCAAAGCCGACAGCCCGAGCTCTGTGGGGTCATACACGCAGTAACTCAGGTATTCGTTGTAAGTTGCCAACCGAGCGAGCGCGATCCCTTCATCCTCCAAGCTCAGAAGGATATCCTGCCAAGCTAGCAAGATCTTCTCCTTCCCAAATTCTCCAACCTGGCCAGTATTCAACAATTTGCGGATAGCACTGGGCATATAGTGAGCAGCAAGTGCACCCTCCCTGCAGAAAGTGAGGACTCGACTTAACTCTGGAGTAATTTCGATGTCGAAACTTTTGAACGGATCTGAGTTTCCTGAGGACATAGGGCCAAGGGGTGCCAATGCTCTTTCATCCTCCTCGTCTACATCCGGGACTAAACGCAAGCCTGGTTGTGTTTGTTGTATTCGTCTTCGTGCATGCGATATCCGCGCTGCATGAGCTCTCGCTCGTGCCTTTATTAGCTCTTTCTGCCGGAGGGCATGGGCGGGATCATGCTCGATGAAAGTTAGTGTGACCATTCTCGTGGATGAGTCACCATATCCCCATTGCCTCTTCCTGCGAATGTAGGAGTTTAACTAGCAGGCTCAAGGGAGTTTTCGCCACAATGAATCTCCACCTCAAGAACAGGTCCAATGCAACGCTATCGTAGTGCAGCTTCTAAGTCGAGAACACGAGTTGGGCTTCCCTACCCTCTCAAACCGAGACAACTGCACATTCCACACGTACCACTAGAGGTAGGAGGCTGATTGACCAAGTCTTATTATGTTATATCAGTACGGAGAATTGAACCTGACTGGCAACCCCGATTGTGACTACCTTAGTGTCTAGGCACCTCGCTTTGGACACGACGATTAGGCCATATACCCCCAAGGGAAAATGGAAATGTCCCCGGATAATGAGATAGCCAGCGGGTGATTAGCATCCCTGAATAGAAAGTCTGGTATAGCGTGTTTCTACCGTGTGAGGGGGAAGTGTTGGAAGAGTTTAGATAAGCTTGATGGAAGACCTGGCATGGAGTTTATTCATAAAGGTATGCCAGCCATCACTGGGACCCTGGCTACCTGGAATTGCCTCGGAAATGCATTTCAATAGCCGACATTCTTGGAGATACCTGAGGCTGCTCTATGTTGCTAGGGTTTTCTCATGCAGCATAGCCGTTGACCCTACAGGTGCATTGGCCATAGGCTGTGTTTTTGATGGCTTCCAAGGGATATGAGAGATTGCATGTCCATCTCCATGTTACGACCGAATAGGAAAGTATTCGAATGCGCTGTACATGGAACTGAGTGGGATTATTGCGTTCCCAAGAGGACCACGCCACAAGGGATGCTAAAGTTGACCGCCCAATGGGTGAGTAATCGCATTCTAATTGGCGTCGCCAGATTGTCGGGAGTTATGTAAATGACATAATCTCAGATCAAGTACGGAGTACTCCGTGCTTGATTCCAAATTCGCAAAATGGGTGGCCAATAAACCTTCCCGTCAGCCTTCAAGTAGGTATGACGATGCCAAAATAGGAGTAGACGACATCCACAGGCTCTGGAAAGAATCAAATGCAGCTCTAATGGTATTTGCTGATGTCCACTTTGGATCTCGATCTTCTGGGAGGTTGGGAGGCTCGTTCAATTGCAGCAGTTAGGCTACACAGTTGCCAAATTGGGTGCGGCGAAGGCATCAACCCTAACAGCTCGTACTTGCTTGATAAGCGGTGTTCAAATGCCACCAACCACCTGAGCCCGCTCTCTTTTCCCTCTGCATATATTACATCCACCCACCGCCTGGATCTTATCCTTGAGCAATCTTGCATTAGTGACTTTAGGCGCGACAGATCTCGTGAAGCGCTCGCCAGTATCGGCCTCGTCTTCAGCGTCTCTGGCACTGCGAGGCAAGGTAGATTCATCGCCTTCCGAGTCTGGTCCATGTAGCAAATGTGATACGTGATAGATATGCCCACAAGCAAAACCGACAAGTGTTTCACTTTCGTCCGGGTGAAACGCACGATAGCAAGAGGCGCAGTGGCCTGGTTGGATTTCCAGCTCAGTAATATGGTTATCACCGTCCGTTAGATTCTGCGTGGTCTCTACACCTGGGCCACCTGGTCCTTTTGGTTGCTGGACAAACCCAATGTCGAATTTGATACCTTTTCTTCTCCCTCGTCTGAGTGTGTCCATGCCAACAGCAACTTCGCTGCTCAGCACTTTTGCAACGCCAGAGCTAATGCTGTCCTGGAGATCGTACTCCCGGATCATCTTCTTTAAGCCGTCCTTCAAACCTTCGACTTCCAGGCCTGAAGGGATCCTTTTGACCAATGTGATAGGGTCGATGGCGGTGCCGACTTCTGCTAACAACCCTGATATGAATCTTGGCCGTGACATACTGTACTCCAGCAAATCATCCCATAGACCTCTATCGTCTTGCTCCTTGGCGAAAGCAATGGCTTTGGAAACATCTTTGAGTTCATCGATGATCAAAAACAGGGCCTTTTTCACTTGTCCTGTCTTACTAAGCAGGTAGACTGACTCTTCAACGTAGCGTTTCTTCTCACATACTTTGACGGCTCTCTCAAAAGTATATGCTGTAGACGTCTGCAAGAATTCCATCAATAGGGCACGGTCAAACTCTGCGAAAAGATCGATTGCAGTATCGGCAAACTGTTCCACAAGCTGTTTCCCTGCATCGGCTGCGAGCGCGGTCACCGCAGCAGAGTGTCCAACGCGCGGTCGTTGCGTTGAATCAGTCTCTGTCTGGCCGCGCCACAAAGCACGGAGATAGAAGTAGAGAAACGGTTTTAGGACAGGATTGTCCAACTGCGCTATTATCTCGTCTGATTCCACGACACCATGAGTGGCCTCATCCGCCAGCACACTGATTGGGTCTGCAGCGAGCTCTTCGAGCTCTTTTATGGGAATCGAGCCCAGCTGGCAGGTTGGTACTCGAAGTTGAACGAAGCTTGGTATATCGTCCGCAACTGCCTCGACGAGATGGTGGTCTTTGATCAGAGATAAAGCTGTATCCGCATCCTGCAGATGTATGTAGCACTTCAAGGCTTCATTGTAGTGACCATCGGCCAGAAACAATTTCGCAAGACCTTCTTGCAAAAGTCTCCAGTCTTCAGAGCCCTTTGGGGCCGTCCCCGATTTGAGCTGATCTTCGATAGCAGTTGTAATGCTGCTAATGTCAAACAGATCTGACGGCCATTGATCTAACAATTCTTTGAACCGTAACCTGTCTATTTCAACATAATGGCCGAGGACAATCTCGAAAATTGATGAAGGTAGAGGCGGGGTCAGTTCTAGGGTGGGAATGTGTGACGATATCTCGTCAAATCTGTGGCTTCTAACGAAGATCCAGATCCAGTGTTCCCACCGTGTGGTTGTGTTCAATACCTTTGCAGCTACCTCAGCTGCTTCAGGCCAGTTCTTGGCGTCAACAAGTTGCTTAAGCCAGAGTTCTCCTATCCTGCGTTTCTCTTTTTCTGCAATAGAGAACTTTCCCCTTGCGTTGACCTGAGCAGAGCTGGTGATGGATGCTGAGTCAGCAAAAAACTCAGCCAGTGTTGCTTGTTGGCGACCCTGTGTAGGACTTGCTGGAACCGTGGTTGCTGAGTGTGAGACAGAGCTAGCTTTGGACGGAGTGGGTGGCGAGGACGCCTGTGAGGCTTCTGAAGCAACGCCAGCCGCCTCCGGATGCTGGTCAATTAGTTCCCAAGCTTGTTGATACTTTTTCATACTAGTGAACCATTGTACACGATCATGTAGGTTTCGGCGAATTGCAACAATGCAATCATATGGGCTGTAGATGAAGATTTTCATGCTCTGGGCGGTGGCTAGACTGCTTGCGTCTTCCTTCTGATTTGTTTCACTCGAACCAAACCCAGGGATCCAGCCTGTCAGATAATTGCGTTCTCGTGCACTGCCTTTTTCGGGACCACTCATCCCGCTCTTGATGCTTTCGGCTCCGCTGAACATGCGATTCGCACCCAGCATCCGAGGTCCGTACATGGTGGCGTCCCACATTCCTTGGCCAACAGTCTCAACGCCCGTGTACAGACTTGAGCCAACTGTACCAATACCAGTTCCGATTGCCCCCAAATAACCTCTTTGTGTAGCGGTAGCAGGAATGCGGACCGGGGGGAGAAATCCCAAGTGATAGTCTGACGCTGAAAGAGTCTCATATCGGCTGATTGTTAGGGTATCAGTGTCAACTTCTTCTTTGGTTTTGATGTCGACCAAGCGTAACTCCGGCTCTAATGCATTGTGTCTTCTCTTGGTCTTCTTGCTGCGGTCGGAGCTAGAGGCCGATGCTTGATTGCCCGATCTTTCCATATATGCCAGTATTACGAGCAAAGTGGGGGTATATAGCGAAATTCCAGATATTGTACAGTCATCAAATCGTATACTTTTGGTCGTTAGCCATGCCAAGGGGTCGGAACGATACACTCACATCGTTGCCACCACGGCGCTTCCTATCTTGTTCTCGGCTCCATTATCGGACGTACCTGGACTCACATGTATGATCCACACTGAGTCTCCCCAACCAACTAGTACTTCTTCCGCTCTGGATTTCTTGGAAATAGGCTTAGAGACTGTACCGTTTGAGGAAGTCATAACGGTAGAAATAGGAGAATCATCGTCAGCTTCGATGTTCTCACGATCGACCCACTCGACGCGCGCTTTCCACACTCCCGCCATGTCTTCCCAACCTGGTCGGTTTGGCCGATCAATATGGCTCATCCTCTTCCATTCAAAGCCAGATTCTCCGCTTTCGAGTTTCAAGTTTGACCTCATGATCTTAATGCCCTGTTCGTTAACCCAGAGGACATATTTCCCCGAAAGAGACCACTTGATTGTACTGATAATGCCTTCTCCACTATGCAAGATTTTGTCGGTGCCAGTATTTGCACCAAGTCCAATAGACCCAAGCCAACTAGATGCAGTTGCCGCAGCTCCAGTCGTGGTAGCATTTGCGCTTCTGCCTGCCTGTCCGCCAGTTGTGAGTATCAGACTGCTGGCCTGTCCCCCTGACAGATAGCTCCGATCGGACTTGTATTCGGGCGAAAGCGCCACAGTTTGCACAGGTCTCCCAAAATTACGAAGCTGGACATCTTTCGAGTCGACCAAGGATGCGATGCAAACATTTCCATCAATGGAGGAGGTCGCAATATAAATTTGATTGGAAGGTGTGTTCGGCACAGGACTCGGTTGTTGCTGCTTTCCTTTTGGCGCTGGAGAACTGGACGGAGAAGACTCCCTTTGCGATAATGCATCCGTAGCCAATCTGGACGTCTGTTCCGAGCGCAAGCCTTGAACGGGAATTGGAAAAGGAGATATCGAGATGGCAGAGATGCTGGCAGTATGGGCATGATAAACGCGTAGTGGACTGAACGAGGGCATGCTGAACACATGCTGAATTCGTAAGAATATGGTCGAAGGAGTATATTGGCTAACTTACAATATTTCCATTATGTGTACCAACAATCTATTCATCAAATGTTAGAAAGCGACTTCGCGGGATCGGAAAATAGGTACATGGACTTACCATTTTGTCACCCGCGACGAAGAAAGCGCTCGTGGCATCCCCATTGCGATACAGAGACTTGAGATTTCTGGTCAGGTTCGCATATTTCAGTCTTGGCTCCTCCTCTTCGTCATCCTCATCCTCCTCATTCTCGTCTTCTTCACCCTCATCCTCGGATTCGTCCCTCGTGGACGAGGGTTGTTGTTGGTCCGGAGGAGATGGAGAGCGGAAGGTCTGCCCTTTCTCGGCTGGCTCGTCCGAGCCATCGCCAGCAGCCATTCGGTACGGTAGAGGTGTCAATAAAGTCGCATTATCACGACCAAGAAGTTAGAGGCATGCTTCTGGAGCTGGGAGCACTCTTATTCTGATCCTCGCGTGACTACCAGCGACACTAACAGCCGACCTGTGGTTGACTCCAAATACGGAGGAGCAGCAGTGACGCCCGCCAAGCCACTGCAACTGAGCCGAGATACTCAGCCTCGCCCAACAGAGCCTCGTAGGGTTGTCCGAAGATTATCCGATTGCAGCTTATTTTTCCGAATTTGGGGGTGGTAGGAGTAATATTATGTTAATTATTCAAGTCCTACTGTACGCCCGGCAGAAACAGACCGTCCATTGGCGTTGGACTCAAATACAAGCTGCATCAATGCGGCCAGCATCTTTCCGGCCCTCTCTCCAGGCAGCAAATCAGTTCATTTGCTCGAGCTGTCGAAGGACAGCCCATGACGTGTTGAGACAACCTACGCTTCGACCCCTTCATGCATCACCCATCTTCCAACAGCCTCGGCGCCGTGATTTCTTTTCCTCCAATTCTGCACCTTCAAGCGCCAAATCCAATACATCAGGAACCACAAATAATACCACGCCCGAGCCCGCAAACGCTACTCTGGCGCCAAAGCGCAAGACCGCTCGCTCTCCCGGAACAAAGACTTCCCTCCGGAGGGTTGGCATCGAGGCACAACGATCAAAAGCAGGAATACTGGAAAAGGCAGGCAATCGAAACCAGGATGAAACTACTTCTACTAAGCTCGTTACGGCCTATGCTGTGGCTGATCAATACGATTTGCCCAAGGTCGTGGAGATCCTTCGTAGCAAAGGCTTTGAGCCTGATCCGCTGAACACAGGTCTATCTCAACAAGTCATTCACGTCCAAGTCCCTATATCTTCTATATATCGTTCCACCAACCCATCCGCCCGAGATCTTTCATCTACAGATGTGGGCGACATATTCATTTTCCCTTCGGGGAGCGTGGTGACTTGGGCACTTCCAGAGGGGTTTACCTCCTACTTTGCAACAAGGACTCTTCTTTCAGCTGCTCAAAATCCACACCAGGAACCTGTTGAGACCGAAGACTTGGATTATATGGAAGACCCAACCCGGGAGCATAGCATTATTCGTGGCGACACGATAATTCTTGGGACCAAGGGACCTGAGCTCACTTCTCTAGGCGATGGAGGCCAACGACGTGAATCAGAGTATCAGAGTGTTGATACTGTCTTAACTAAGATAGCCTTTTCCTCGGGCATCGCTAGGAGTACAAAGCTTGCCGTTCTAGAAACCAATCTGTCGACCTACCTAACCTCAACTGCTGACATTCCGGCACTGCTGTCCAAAGGCTCTCGGCTACCATTCAAGCTCTCTCGTCCTTTTATCCTGCGCAAAACGGGCCAATTGTTGTTGCTGCGTGCCCAACTCAACTTCTACTCGGAACTCACCGACTCCCTGCCTGACTTGTTCTGGGATTCAAGGCACGAATTGAATCTCGAAAACTATTATGACCAGGTTGGGCGTGCGCTTGATGTGGGGATTCGAATCAAGGTCTTGAATGAGAAGATGACATATGCCGCGGAAATCGCAACAGTATTACGGGAAAGGCTGAGCGAGAAACATGGGTTGTTCCTGGAGTGGACGATCATCGTCCTCATCGCCATCGAAGTTGGTTTTGAGATATTGAGACTATGGAAAGAAGGGTTCTGGGGGGAGGCTTGGGGGACTCGCAGGCAATACGACTGGGTCAGTCCTGGAGCACAAGAGCCAAGAAGCATGATGGGCGAGAAATAGGCCACCCAGCTTGACCTCGGGAGATCCTTCTGGTGGGTATGTTACTTCTCACCTCATTCTTGATATCACGAGCTAGGGAATAGTGCACGCATTCCTCTCCCTTGACACGTCAGCCCAAAACGGACTTTACGCGAGTCAAATATGCTTGCAATTGATCAGGTGAGACCGCAGTCAACTTCCCTCCCTTTGAAAGTCGGGTGATTCGCGAAGTGGCAATAGGTGCGGGATTCTGATTGTGGTGTGTGCCGGAGGAGTGGACTTTCCCTGGTTGATGCCAAAGGACCAAAACACCCCCCGAAATATATCATGTCAGTGTCATGTTCCACTTTCAGGACATCTGGAATGGGCAGACAATCATCCTTCCTGGTCTTGGCAGGAGGCCGACACGTGACCATCTGCCCAACTTCGCGGCTCATCCCCGAAGCCAGGGAACTAGTGAACTGCTCGACACATCTTCGTACAGTTGATTAATTGTTCTAAGCACCTATTGAGATGCGCATCAAAGAGACTAAATAAGGATACGCAAACGCCCAGCGCAAACTGCCATTTCTCCGATGCGAAAGCGGCAGCGATGTGATCTCGCTGTGAGTAAGCTCCATTAGCCTTGTGTATGCCAAGGGGCTTGGCACTGGGCAGCGGGATGACTACCCCGATGGAGGAGAGATACGTATCTACATTGTATGTAGTTAGGGCAGCCCCCTCCCTCGACCCTTCTCGCCAGCTAGCAGTTAAGTACAGACGGAGTACATATTTGCGATGCCTAATGATATTGACAAACTTTACGCTACAATGCCCGCGTTGGCCGTATTCGAGCAATCCACGATCAGCAGAACCAACCGTTGACCGAAGCGACCATGTGTCGTAGGAGCGGACAAGCAGACCAGGCTTGCCTCGGCAAATGCTTGCAGCGGGACGGAGCAAATGATTGGTTGGTATATACGAGGTCCCGAGAACCGAGCAGTGGTCTCTGTGAAACTGAGCATGCGAGCCAATACCGAGTTGTGGCCATGCTGTGGCCCCAGGACTCGGGGAGGTGCCCCGTCACCACTTCCCCATCTGTGCCATTTTATGATTGCGGAGGCTGTGGGGAAGTGGAAAAGTAAGTGTTTGTCTTCGTCTAAGATCACCGCAGGGAGGAGAGATATGTTTGCCTGACTCTTATTCGGCTATTATACTTGACTAGTGCCGAACCACAACCAATGACCTTGACGAGCTTGGTGAGCTTGACCACAATCAGCCGGTGAACAGGACTATTCCGGTTCAAATCAGGTAACCCAAATTGCCGTATCATTCGAATCCTCCCGCTGCCAAGCTGCCAATGCGCCAACGACTTGAAATGCAACCCCCGACTAAGATCTAGGCATGTTGTGAGGCGACATGGTCCGTCTCCACGATTCAACCATGCCGCTGACTAGGGCCACGCGCGACTGCTCGCTTACGATGAGCGTGCTCGCATGTCACGAGGATTCAATTGCATAAAGACTGCTTGAGGTTCTGCTTATTCCTGGACCCGACTCAGTCTTTCACTCGCCATCGATCCTACAACAAAGACAGTCACCATGGCAGGCGGCGGCGAAAACAGTCCCATCATCGATGGCATCGTCAAGAATGACAAGGTGCCATGGTATCGCAAAAGGAACCTCCGCAACCTATACCTCTGGTTGGTTCCGTTTGCCATGTTCATTGAAAGCACCAGTGGCTTCGACTCGTCAATGATGAATGTGAGACTTTTTACAAAATGACTTTCACTCCATCATCTAGATATAAGCTAACGCAGAAAAAAATAGGGTCTTCAAGCACTCAGTTATTGGAACCACCACTTCAATAAACCACAAGGCGCCATTCTTGGACTTCTGGTCTCCTGCTACAGTCTTGGTGCTATTACCGCCATCCCTTTCGTTCCGCTGGTGTCAGACTGGGTCGGTCGTCGCTATTCGATTGTCTTCGGCTCAATTATCATGATTATTGGTTCAGTCTTGCAGGGATTCTCCACCAACAGTGGGTACATTGATGGATGTTTGGTTTCCTATGCTGACAGGTATCTCTCACAGTCGCAATGTTCATCTTTGCACGAATCTTCCTTGGCCACGGAATCGTGTACGCTATCGTTGCTGGTGCCGCCCTGCTCGGTGAGCTTGGCCATCCGAAGGAGCGTCAATTCCTAGGTTCCATGTTCAATGCATTCTACGCCGTTGGCTCGCTCCTAGGTGCCGGTATTGTGATTCAAACTCAGAAGATCCCGAGTAACTGGAGCTGGCGTCTACCATCAATCCTGCAAGCCGCTCCCTCGCTTATCCAGGTGCTGACTGTTTTTGCCATCCCGGAGTCTCCACGTTGGCTCGTGTCCAAGGATCGACAGGAAGAAGCCCTGGAACTTCTCATCAAGTATCATGCAGAGGGCGACGCCTCTAACCCATTGCCTCATGCCGAATTTGCTGAAATCAGGAAAGCCCTGGAGATTGAGAACGAGGAGCGCAAGCGTGGATGGCTAGAAATGTTCCAGTCTCCCGCCATGAGACGTCGTGCCCTCGTTTCGGGCATGTTGGGGGTCTTCTGCCAGTTCAGTGGTAACGCGCTCATCTCTCAATACCTGGTTCCAATTCTTGAGATGATCGGCATCACAGACAATCCAACCAAGTTGAAGTTCAGCGTCGGCCGGGAAGCTTGGGGCTTTATCGTTTGCTTTACTCTAGCCAGTATCACACCTCGCTTCCCCCGACGTCGGATGTACCTGCTCTGCACTTGTTCACTGCTGCTTTGCTACAGTGCCTGGACAGCTTCCCAGGCTCGACAGATGATCACCAAGTCCAATGCTGCCGGAATTGCAACCATCTTCTTCATTTTCCTGTACACGCCATGTTACAATATTGCCTACAACGCACTAACATACGTGTACCTGGTCGAGCTGTGGCCATACTATGCCCGCACCAAGGGTATTACATGGTTCCAACTCTGCTCTCGTACTGCCAGCACTTTTGGTGCACAGGTAAACCCCATCGGATTGAAGAACATCGGGTGGAAATACCTGCTTGTCTATGTCTGCTTCCTGTGTTTTGAGATTGTCTTTATCTATTTCCTCTTTCCGGAAACATACGGCAAGACTCTTGAAGAGTTGACTTTCTGTGAGTATCCTAACTAGGTCAGTTGTCACATTTGACTAATATTCTATAGTGTTTGAGTCAGAGGCTGAAAAAGCACGGGAGCTCGAGTCTGCAACACACAAGGCACTTGGCCACCACATTGAACATAGCACAGTCTCTGAGGTACATGAGATTCCGACGAAGGCGGAGATTTCTGAGAAAGCTTTGGAGAACAGGGCTTGATTTCAGAGTACAAACGTCCGGGTCTCCATTCTAATATCGACTCCCGACGTCTGGCGAGTTAAGCAAGCTGAGACGGAAAGCGCTGATTTACTTGTGCCTCAACCAAAACTACCGTTGCCCGAGCAGAAGTAATGCATTGTCAGGTTTTCATTTATAGGTGCACTTAGCATGATTCTTGCTGCCCGCCGTCACCTTGACATATCTCTATCATAATCTTAAATCAATTCCTGCAGTTGGGCACCTTTTGTTCATTGGACAAGCTAGTTAGACTCTTAGAGTGCTGACTACCAACGTGCACCAGAGACAACTATCACACGCCCAGACGTTCTAGCACAATTAGTGGATAGGGTCCTGATCAGGCTTTGTTTCCTCGCCGGCAATTGCTTGCCAGGCAAGGCAACATTCCATTTTCAATTTAGGCTTGTCGAAACAAACATTTGGTTCAGGTATAGTGAGCACCCTTCAAAGGCTCGATAGACTCGACCTACGGAGTAGGCCCAGCGCCTCCTGTCGGTTCTAGGAACTCCATCCAAGCGATAAAGATCAGCAAATCATAGTCACTTCGCGTTATATGAAATGCTGATAGAGGAAACGAAATCGATCATCGAGATCACATAATACCGAATACATACGATGTCAGCAACCCGGCAACGTGGCTCACAAGGTTGGGTGGTTCAGCGCGCCACCAACAAACAAACCACGTTCAGGCGCCCACTGAGAAGCAGGATGTGGCTGGCTGTTCGGCTGGTCGTCCCGCCTTCAGGTTCGAACCTTACTCGCAAGGGTTGACATCTGTGAGGCTGGCTGCATCCAGGACTGCGCTAGAAGGTACCTAAAACGATGGCACGATTGCAAACTGGCATGCCGAACAGCAATATAATTGCATTGTGCCCAGATAAGAAACTGTTCTGAGCTTATATACTAAACTTACGTTGGCAATTCTGACGCGGCACACTCAGCGCTCCCGCCTATCACCCACACCATTCCTCCATTCACATGCAGTGATTCCAACAACACCCTACCTCCTTCTGACTTAATTCACCCACTTTCACTCTAACGAACACCCATGGTCTCATCATTGTCATAGCGGCGCTGCCAGACCAGGCTGACACCAAGCGACGGCTTCAGCCGCTTGAAAATGGGGCACGCATATCACCAAACGCTCGTCCAGGTCGCCACGGAAAGGCAGAAGTTTGCCTCGAACAATGGCACCCCTGCCATCAAACCCTTCCAACCGCTGTTTCCATTCTCACCCATTTTAGTTGATGCAGCCAGATCCGAGAACGGCGATTCGATGGATTGGCATCTCAGCCTTCCCCCGTGCCTCAAGGGAAGCAGTTGCCCAGCTAGCCATTGCTGCGACAGGACTGCCTGTAGTTTCACTGGAAGTCTGCAGATTTCCTTAGATATGGAGGTGGGTGAGGTCCAAATTTGTGACATCGAGATATGTTCAGTGAAAACTCTGCCGTGACAAGGGATGCAACGAGGCCTGAGCACTTATATCTTGTGTCTGAGCATCCTTGATACTATTTTTGCATAAGTCAATTTTCTTTCAGGCACGATTTCCTATTGATCTACACGCAACATGCCTTTCAGGCTTCAAGATATTCGAGATACACCGGCAGGCCAGCTGCTACGAACGCTGGGCTTCCAGGCATGGCTTCCATTCCCAGATGAAGCTGCGAACTTTGAAACCCCCCGATTCACGAGCAGCAGCAACGATGTGCAGCCCGAGTCAGATTTGAGCCTCGAGAAAATACCATCCAAAGTCTCATACGTTGCGGACTTGCCACAAAGCGATGCACCTCGCCGCCTCTCTGGAAATGGTGTTTCGGATGTCATGATTGTCACCTGGTACGAGGACGACCCCGAGAATCCCCGCAACTGGAGCGGCCTGAAAAAGAAATGGACTATGCTCATCATCATTCTATATACCTTTGTCGTGTACGGTGGAGCTTCCATCATCGCACCCACCGCGGAGGTCGTCATGGCCAGATACAACGTTTCGCAAGACGTGGCTAATCTTGGACTGTCGATGTACATTGTCGGATGTAAGGCCCGCTATCAACCAATGTGCCTGTCGTTTGCTAACCACACGATCCATCTAGATGGCATCGGGCCAATGTTCTTTTCCCCGATCAGCGAGATCCCGTTCGTCGGGCGCAACCCCCCCTATTTATTCTCGTTCGTCCTCTTCTTCATCGTCTCGATCATCCTAGCGGTAGTCGACAGCTTTGCGGCCATTGTGGTGCTCCGCTTTCTTCAAGGCCTCTTTGGAAGTCCCGCACTGGCTAGCGGAGCCGCATCTATCGAAGATATCTATGACATGTATGATGCCCCTTACGGCTACATCTGGTGGGTGGCAGCGATGTATTCGGGCCCATCCTTCGGACCCGTCATGAGTGCATACGCCATTCCCAACAACTGGCGATGGGGCCTGTGGGAGATGGTCATCATGTCAGGAATCGTGCTTGTCCTTTTGCCCTTCCTTCCAGAGACCTGGCCGCCGACCATCCTGCTCCGCCGCGCCCAACGCCTCCGCGCAAAAACCGGCAACGCCTCCTACCTAGCCGCCTCGGAACTCAAGCCCCTCAACTTCGGCAGTACACTGCTCCAAGCTCTCTCCAAGCCCATCGAGATATCCATCAAAGACCCCGCCATCACGTACGCATGCGTCTACTGTGCAATCGTATACGCAACATACTACTCGTTCTTCGAAGCCTTCCCGATCGTCTACCTCGGCACATACGGCATGCCGCTGGGCGGGATGAGCCTGATATTCACGACCCTTAGTGTGGGCTGTGCGGCCGGCGTGCTCATCTACACACTCTATCTGCGCTACTACTTCATCCCCCGGGCTCGCCAGTTCTACGCGGAGAAAGGCAGGCCCATTGAGCCCGAACCCTGGCTCGGCGCCGGCCTCGTCGGCGTCTGGGGCGTGCCCGCCGGCCTGCTGATTTTCGCGTGGACCGCAAGACCAGATATCCACTGGATCGCGCCCACGGCCGGGATTGGCATCTGGGCCGCCTTCTCCTTCGTGGTTTTCCAGAGCATCATCTGCTGGCTGCCGCCGACGTACCCGCGCTACGTGGCGTCGCTGTTCGCCGCCAACGATCTCACGCGGTCGCTGCTCGCCGCGGGGTTTGTGCAGTGCACGCGTCCAATGTACGTCAGGCTGGGGATTGGCCGCGGGGTCACCGTCCTGGCCGGTCTGTCTTTCCTCGGTATTCTCGGTCACTATGGTCTTTTCATATTTGGAGCAAAGTTAAGAGCTAGAAGCAAGTTCACTGATACAGCCCCGACCACGCACTAGCCTGATAGCCTAGTCAATCATGCATGTGATGATGTGATGAGGATGTGGGCTCTGGGGTGGACAGGCTCCGGTGTCATTCACGGGACCAGGGACCTCTCATCGCCTCTTTCGTAAATGTGCTCACACTTTCCTTGGTGTCATTCAGCTGAGTAGTTGGATATCTTATTATGCAGACAAAGATTCAAGCCAAAAAAACTTTCCATGTGATCTGAATGTCTCTTGTTCCCTCTGCGATTTGGCTTCTCTATGGGAGCCTCCGCGCCTACCAGACCCCTCGCGCAGAATGGCCCAAGGGAGGGTGAAAGCGGAGTGAGTCTTTCTTGCAATTGAACTGACCTGAGATCTACCTGAGACGAGGTGTGAGCGGGTACTCAACACCCAGGTAGTGAGAGATGCATGGCAAAGCTGGGGTGTTCAAGTGGGGATGGGGGCAAGGCTCCCGTGGCAACCATGAGATCTCTGTGCCATCCAGGCAATGATCTGCAGTGGTCAAGTGGGGAAAAGTGAGCAGCCGGACCAGTCCAAGCCGTTGGTTTGGTTGTTAGATGCTGGGTTGGTTGTTCACATTCATCTACATGAGATCATCAAGAGAAACCGAATCTACAAGGAATGACTATTTTGCAAGGGCTGGTATGATTTTCGCTAACTAGCACTATGGTTGGTCCAAAGTATCACCAGCTTTGAAGCAGAGTGAACCGATAAGACCACCATTCATTATCGCCAGGTGACAATTGCACAATTATGTCCATGATCCTCCACGCATCCAAGATACCACTAGCATAGCATGCAACATGGATTAATTTCGAGCCGTGCCAATGGGAGGCTCAGCATAGAAAGAAAACTGCGCATAGGTATGTGGTATGTTCTCCTATGATGGACATTGTTTGTAATTGTGGTTGCGAAAAAGCTAATGTCGATTTGGAATTATTGCATGCGTATGTGAACATACTGACTATCAGAGCAGGCATAGCTGCAGTGAGTGTCGGGGTATTGGGTTGATTGTATGGACTCAAGCCAAGACCAGCAAGGCCACAAGACCCAAGAGGCCTGCGTTGGCGTGCTTGGTGTTTGCAGCGTTGCCAGGAACAGCAGGTGGAACTGAGGCCACGGAGCTGGTAGTGGAAGTAGTATGAGTTGTGGAAGTAGAACTGCTGGTGTGGGTGGTCACGGTTGCAGTGCTGGATGTAGGAGGGGCAGAGCTGCTGGACTCAGTGGATGAGGTCAAAGGAACAGAGCTCGATCCAGGTGGGTTGCTTGGGACGCCAGTCTCGCTAGAGCTAGTGTAGGGGGTCAGAGTCTCTGGAGGCACAGTGGTGGTGGTGGTCGAAGAAGTGGTAATAGTCTCCACGGTGGAAACAGTGCCAGTTGAGGAGGTCTCGAAGGTAGAGGTTGATGGAGGAGGGGTGTAGTCAGGCTGGCATTCAGTGACTGTAACCGTGGTGGGCTCATCTGGATTGATATTAGTCAAGAGAATGGAGATATTCATATCAAGGATTTGGAGACTTACGGCGTGGAAGAAGATTGACAATGTCAAGAGCAGCCTCATACGGGATGTCTCGAGCTGTGAGATTGTTAATTCTGTTCATTACGGCCACAATGGCCTGTGTGTGTTGAAACTCACCCATGAGAGCACCAACGAAGTTCTCGTGATCAACAGCGTTGAGACCAAGAGCTTTCATAGGTTAGTTTACTCTGCCATCAGATAGATCCGCGGAACTCACCAAGACTGGCGGAGAAGAGAAAGGCGACCAAGACGCCGAAGAAAGTGATGGACTTCATGATGATATGAGTGGACAGGAAATTTGCTTTGTAGCAGGTAAAGAGTAAGAGTATTGGGTATGGGTATCCAAGTTCAATGAGGATCTGGTCCAAAAGGAGCGACACAGAAGAGGATGAATGAACTTTGTAGATGAGTGTTTCTGGTAAGATTGAGGATGATGTAGGTAAGAAGAAGCAAGAGGAGTGCGAGGCAGGTTTTTGTAGTCGGAGATGGAAAAAAAGATCGATCTTGCGCACGCACTAGTGCGATTTCGGGGGTGATCTCGTTGCGCGCAGTGAAAAAACCGGTCAATCAGGAAGGAGCGTTGCAGGCAGCGCCTTCAAGATCGCGATCGCGGCCGAGCGCTGCGCGTGAATGGTGAGTGATCAATTCGGCGTCTCTGATTTTCCGCGCGCGGCCTTTCACAGCCCTGCAAGCTGCCGCCGGGACTGAGGATCACTGGAGCGACGGGAGATATCGTTTCAAATAATGTGCAACCGTATCCATCGTCTGTAGTATGTATATCGCTGCCGGTCTTGTAGTCGCTGGAGTAACCGAAATCTCTGAGCGAAGATGCGCCTACCTGAGGTTTATACAGAAGTACCTGCCCTTCAGCCTCGCTTGGCCCCAAATTCGGAGGCTGGGATTCAACTCCGGCTAACTGCAAGCCCCGCCGATCGTTTGCAGGAGGATTAAAAGATCTGTCATACCTTGCAACGATTTCTTCTCATCTTGCTTGCACCAGGTCGCACATATTCAGGACCGTGCTGTCAAATTGTCGTCTCCGTTGTTGCACAGGCTACAAACAAGCACTGCATGGGAGGGAGTGAGGTGAGTTGGGGAAGGAGGACGTTGCTACTCTTATGCGTACTAGCGTCAGCTAGCGCCGTTTTCTCCCGGCGCTAATTACCCTTGATTAATGTGCTTACTTCGAGTTAGGACTTACTCCATGCCAAGCGATATCATATGCCGCTTTACGAGGCTACTCGCTGCTCTAATAAAACGATGTTTGTGTTCCAAGCAGACAGGCGAACATTGCCGGATCACAGAAGTGTAGAGGCAACGTCCTCAAAGATAATGGAACTATCATTTGAAGATGTGAATGGGCGAGATCAACACAAGCAGCTAAACAGGTCGAGCACACAGGGGAGTTATGGGACATGGCAATAGCCATCGAGGCACAAAGAATCCTCCAAACAATGATAGCTTGAGCTCTTGTGGTGGAACACAATCTCACAAACACATTCATACGGCACAGTCAAGCAGACGGCAACTGCTAGATGCCCCAAAGGTGTGGACCAAGAGACCTAGGTTGCATGGCATGGTAGGACTCAATGTGGTGGAACCTTTCACTATTAGATCAGCCACGCCTTCCTCGCCTTCGTCGTATCAAGGTGAAGTGACCAAGTTGCGGAATTTTCATTCGGACCAGCTCAGCACCAGCTTTCGTAAATTGCAAGTGTGGATAATGTCACTCGCTCCCACTGTGCGACTGTGCCACTTGCAGAGCAGTGGTCCGCCGTATTTGTGTCACAACCTTGCCTCAAAGTTCAAATGACAGAGATGCGCAGCACGGGGGACTGCGACTCTAACTTGGGACAATCTGAATTGGACACGGTGCTGGACAGTGCTCATTAGCAGTGCTCGATAACTGTCGAGAGCGTCGCCCAAGATTTGACTCAGTATGCTGAGGTGATAAAGTACCTCAGGGAGCAAGCATCTGACCACGCCTCAGTGACTCTTGTCCTAGTCGCTTGCATGCACCCCTTCTCTTCCTTGACAATTGGCATATTCGTTGCCGGGTATATCACCGCTCGTTGGGATCTGGTTACTCGGCTTTACGAACTCTCTGTCTTTGCGTGGGACCACGGCGTCATTGTATGTTATATCTGAGCCCGATTTCTTCGTATACTAATGCTCGGATAGGCCAGAGCGACCAAGGCATTCGCCATCATCTCCCTCATCTTCGTTCTAATTGCGATACCACTCGGCCGGATTGCCGCGCATGAGTCTATAGTGGTGGGTTTGTCCAGTTTCAAGAGAATCAAGGCTGAGTCTTGAAGCATCCAAGGTCACAGATACACGGTATATCTGCCCGAGAGCAACTTCGAAGGCGGGGTTCCTTCTAGAAACTTGAAAATATGTCAAGATGGTCGAAAATGATGATGGCATGTTACGACTTTTCTGGCCAAACAATCTCACTCGCTCAACCACACCCGGTGTGATAGTTGGGTGGAGGAATTCAGCCTTCGATTTGTTTGTCATCACAATTCTGGAAGATGTGGAGGTAAGTCAGTCTCTACAGCGGCAAGCCCTGGGATCTGATTGTCGCAGGTGCGCAGCGTTGAAACCGCTTTGCGTATGGGCACGCTTTTCAGGAATAGCTTGTACCCTGTCGCTCGAATCTTTCAGCTGTGCGAAAAGTCAAATATGCATGTCTTGGGCACTTTGAACCATCCAGATCTCCCGGAAGTATTTGACCCTTCCAAATTGTGTGCCTTTATACTGCCAAACAGGAAGAGGCCATATCTTTATTGCCCGACGGACACCGGATTATCCGTACAAGTCGTCCTATTCGATCCCCCGAATCCCAATCAACTGCAGTATATGTCTCTTGAACCAATCTCGCTGACGCTCGGCCCACCTTCCACCGCCCAGATGGGTGTATCGCATTCGGGAGACGAAGTTGATGCTGAAGAACATGAGGACCGCGAGTCGGTATCCCGCCTGGTTACAAAACTTCGCTTCCACACCGTTGTTCGGCATTCGGCAACGAATAAGGAACTCGCCCTGACCGCTATTCTTCGCCAAATTAATTGCGCTCGAGAGGTCGCTGATCTTCTGCAAAAGAATAGCCCCCTTGTGGGACCACGCAGGAAGCGAAGCTTGTCTGTGAGCGAAAGAGTTGTAGAGTCTGCACAATCACTCTATACCTTCGCTGCATGGAATCTGTGGAGTTTATTCATGACTTATGCGTATCCTACTCTGCTTTGGCTCTTCAAGGTTGCCATCATCGTGCATCGGGTTTTTGCAGAGGCAGTACTCCAAATTCTAGAATGGCGCTTGCCGTTCCAGTCAAGACGACTGACACAGGGCAAGACTTTGGCCAAGGGTGGCTTTGCTCTGAAAGACATATCTGCCTGCTGTCAACAAGTTCACCTACGGCTACAGCAATTTTCTTACTATCCGACGCAGTACTCCCTACTTCAGAAACGACATGCGACATGGTCCTCTTTCCCAACTACTAATAGCGATTACATCCGCTTCTACAATTCACTATGGCTAGTTGCGAATGATGTCATCATAGGCATTGCCCTTGGGAGCTTTATCAATGACAATACTCAAGCTACCGCACAATTCATCAGCGATGTCCTTGATCAATACATGATTGAGGGCCTCAAACGAATGATACGCTGGCTTATGTCGTACCCAGGTGGTCTTAAGCTCAACACCGAACTGGCTGCCTTTTTAGGTGATCTGTTCTTGTGGGTGATCGAATACTGGTCCTCCACCTTACTTCTGGTTATACTCCCCAGGCTTCCAATCATCGTATATTTGATAGGCTTCTCATCATTCGCCGGCGCGAGTATGCCAATTGCGATCTTCTCCGACCTACTCAGCCTGATGACGATCCACATTTACTCATTTTATGTTGCCAGCGCACGCATCTTCAATTGGCAGCTCACCATTATCATCAGCTTGTTCCATCTATTTCGAGGAAAGAAGCGAAATGTCTTACGAAATCGAATCGACAATTGCGATTATGACTTGGATCAGCTGTTACTCGGTACCATTCTATTCACATTGCTCTTCTTCCTACTCCCTACGGTCGTTGTGTTTTATTTAACATTTGCGTCAGCAAGAATGGCTATCATTTCACTGAAGGCGACATTAGACGCCTGCTTAGCATTTCTAAACCATTTCCCATTGTTTGCATTGATGCTTAGGGTCAAAGACAGTAAGAGGCTGCCTGGAGGTCTTCATTTCCACCTGCTAGATACAGAGCAAATCAAGGTGCCTCGCCAGGAAGAGAATGGGCCAGAGGAACAGGATGGCGGCGAAGGCGAGGACAGCGAGGACAGCGAGGACAGCGAAAATGACCCCATATCGATGAGTGTGGCTTACGTCTATCTCTCGTCGACGCCACTGTCTCTAAGACAGATTTTCGAGCAGTACTTTCAGTTGTGGGCACGGATCCGGCGCCATTACCTGGCACCTAGGGTGATGCTGAGACTACTGACGGGTCGCTTTGTTCCGCCTCTCGGGAGAAACGAGATGTATGGACTGCAATACTCGGCCCTGCCGCGAGAGAGAGCTACAATTGGAGAGGTGTGGAACTGCTTGAGTGAAATGCATCCAACGGGGTCCGGGACGGGGAGGTCTTCGACTGCCTTGCACAAGGAGTCTGTGGGAGTGTATGGCAATACTCTTGGCAGGGGTTGGAAATAGCTGCATGCATCCTCTCGATAGGAATTGAAGTTCGATCAAATCTGTGACATTCCCCACCTTGTACTCTTTTGTTGTCCTGTTTTGCAATTCTCCAAAAAGGGGGAGTTTTTTCTTTAAGCGTCTTTAAGGATAGCTGACGTCACGAGGACTTCCCAAGAATCCAAGATCCGATGCCCTTAGAGTCTGCAAGCACTACGTACTAAATTAGTCAGGATGTGGCTTGCCATCCACGATAGAGCAGGTCATCTCGGCAAAGAATCTTGCTTACGTTGCCCTCTCTTCAATCAATTCGTCACTTATAACCATCGACAACTCCTCCCATTGAGAAATTCCTCTTCTAGTCACCTTCACTTTAATTTCTTAACCCCCCACCCGAATCATGCCCAAGTGCCCAGAGTGTGGCGGCAATGTCGATGTGACCAAAGACGGCGACTGGGGACATTGTGCAAGCTGTAGGTGGGAACCCAAAATTTCCAACAAAAGAAAACAACAACAAAGCTGATCCTTTGCAGGTAATAACGTATGTACTATGGCCTCGTCCGGCAGGCAGTGTGCGGGCCGCTCTGCTAATTGACATTGCAGATCATTGAAATCAAGACCCTTGAAGCCGCCAAGGATGCAGAATCAACCAACGACAGTGGAGGGCAGTCGGACATGGACAAGGACAGGAAGTGAGTCTGCGGTTAGGGGCCGAGGGGGGGCATCTCCATGATGTCCAGAGGGAGAGCTGTTGGTGTATTTGAAGGAGGGCGCGCTTTGTTGCTCCTACCAGCTACTACGGGGCTCCGTGCGGGTTCAAGAAGTTCGAAGTCGGTGGTCAGGGGCACTTCAAATTTCGAGTGAGTAGATATTATCAGGTTTTCGTCACCGGAGAACAACCACTATTACACAGTCCTACAGGTGCCTACCACCACCTGAGTTGACATCGCTCTTCGCCTCCCAGCCCCCAATGCTCTCCCAGTCAAGGAATTGTGGCAAGCGTTAATCGGTCGGGTTATCTCCCTCAAATTTATCTCCCAAGGAACAAATCCGCTAACGTCGTAAACCACCTAACCAGGTTCCAAGTCACAACAAGTTATATAGTAGCACCACCTTCAATTCCTATTAAAAGCAATAATCTAAACTATTCTGGGTAACTTTTGTTTTCAGCGATCCTCCTCATCACTCTGGACCGCTGTCTCCTGCTTATTGGGTTCAGGGGTCCAAAAGCTGACAATCGTGAAGCCGGCAGCGAGCAGGACCATCAGGATCCAGATCAAATGGCCGTAGAAAATACCCGACCTAACGCTCATGGCAAAGAGACTAGCAAACAGGGCAGGCGAGAACGCACGCAAGCCGCTGACCAGGGTCAACGTGAGGGCGTTGAGCGTGCCCAGCACAGCGGGGCTCGGAGAGACATCGTTGACGACCAGCTGGATGGCGGTGAACGACATGGCGACACCGCTGCCCACGGCGAGCAGGACAGGGCCGAGTGCCCAGAACAGCGTCGTCCAGCCCAGGCGCAGCAAGATATTGCAGAGCGGCAGGACGGTAAAGAAGATGGGATATGCGATCGCGCAGGCTTTCATCACGCCTGCCGTGCCGATGCGGAGTTGCAGCCACGGGAACGCCACCAGCAGCCACAGGGACTGCGAGAGCCCACCGATGGCCATGAAAAGCGAGATTTGGACAGGTGAGAACCCGAAGCCGCCCAGTGAGACCGGGGTGAAGTAGAATACCGGGACGATCGCCGTGAAGGAGAATGCGAGAATCATGACGTGCCCGTAGATGTACAGCGTCATGCCGACGTTTGGAGCGCGGAGTAGCCCCATCGTGGACATGTGCTCTTTTGCTGTCGACGAGGAAGATTTGTGCGTCGTTTTGGCGAGGGTCTATTCTCAAGGCTTAGAGTTGGCGGAAGGATATCGCAGGGGAGCACGAACCTCTTTGGCGAACATTACACAGACGACGGTGGCGATGAGGCCAAACGATCCCGTTGCGAAGGTGGGCAGCGCATAGGGGAAGTCTTCAAAGAATTTGACGTGGCCGAAGAGCTTGGGATATTGGTTTGCTGGGTCGGCCAACGCACCGCCTAGGATTGGTCCAATGAAAAGGCCTAGGTTTCCTGCGAATGCGAAAAGGCTGAATGCTCGGGCCTGGGTCTTGGGAGTCGAATTCTCCGAGAGCATTGTGCGGATTGTTCTAGAGACTAGTCAGCAAGCAGCATCTAGGAATAGGCGAGGAGTTCCTGATTTTCAGGCAACGTCGGAAAAAAGCTTTGGAGACTTACACAATGGTACCTGCAAACACACCAGAGAAGCACCGAAGTAGGATCATCTGCCATATGGATTGACTAAGGCCGAACAAGGCTGTACCGACCGTAACCCCTGCTAAGGAGAAGACAAGGACTGGACGTCTGCCCATATGGTCTGCCGCCCAACCCCATGGGATCATCAGGAGCATCTGGGTCAAAGAGAACAGCGATTCCTAGATCAAAAAGTTCCCGGTTATCATTGGACTGTGCAGCTACTGTAGCCGTGAGACGAGTCTCGAAATGGGTGGACTTACTATTAGCCCGCTATAGAATCCCACGTCAGTTTTGGCCACTTCGCCCGTGTCCCAGATCATCTTGTTGACGAACGGGAAGATGCAGAAGAAAGCAATGGGTTCCACGATCCTGGCAAGGCATAGGACGAAAATCTGGTCCTTTGGTAGAGGCTTATCACCGTCCTCCGAGGCTGTGGGCAATGGTGATCCATTTTCGATTCCACCAAGCCCTGAGGCGGCCAGAAGCTTTGCTGGCCCAACCAGCAGTGCCGTTGTTTCATCAACATCGATCTCAGCCTCAGTAGGCGTGTCGGAGATCTCGTCTGAATTCATGGCTTGATGCAGTTCGGATGTCACAATACCGAGATGGCCGGTGACTTGGCTCTGGCTGAAAAGAAGAATTCTCTTTTAAGCCTCGAAGGTGAGGCAGAAGTAGTCCGCGAATGGCTCTGGAGGCCTGAAGAACCCGGGCATGAATGATGAACGTAACACCGATGCTTCGGACACTACCCGAAGCGCGTCCCCTGAGAGATTCAGACGCAATTGGACGCGTGGAGGAGTTCTGAGTCCCTTTTGTGGACAACAGATTACGAAGTAGAGTGTGCCTGGGAAGGTCGGGCGAATACGGTGATGAGGTCTGTCGAAACGAGCATTGATAGCACAAGACACGGAGGACACGGATAGCCTAGAGAGAGCCCGGCTGGGCACACTAAGTAAGTAATTACCAACGGGTGTGGGTTTAGCTCCAGCCTCCAGGGGTATTATTAGCCTATTGGTTTCGGGTAGTAGGGAAGATCGCGGGTCCTCGGCCAGGCTGAAATGCTTGTTCTTTGCTCCTCAGGCCCTGTTGAACTTTTGGCAGGATATTTTGTCAAGTCAGGCGACCCATGATTCCATGAATGACCCGCCCTATCTTGAACTAAAGCGGTGTTCCGTTGAATGTTTTGGGCAGTGGTCTGTGGGCCATGGCAAGCAGGCATGAAACGTGAAGAATTGATATCGTGGGTTTATTCGCAAGGGGAAGACCTATGATCAACTTTTCGCAAAGATAGAGCCTGAGGCATGTTAATTGGACTTTCCCCCAGCTTAATGCACATATATGAAGGGCCGACAACGCCGTCGATGCTGTCTCGCGATGTCCTGGATCCGCCCTCAGCTGCTATTGGCTTTGATTGATGCGATTTTTCTTGATGATTAATATGACAAGAGCCACTCTGGGGGTCGCGCCGCATCGTGAAGACAGCAGCTGAGACTGGGGTGCGATCTTGATTTTCTACCCATACGTCTGTGGCCTCGGCGGGAATAGGTCTTGTTAACGCTTCTATTTCCGCATGCTACTTGCAGCTCCGCTTTCTGCCTCAAGATATGACCGTGCGCTGCAGCTGGCCAATGGGAAAGCTAGGGAAGGGGACTGTTCGAGTCTCAGAAGTACATCGGATTTGACGCAACAGGATCCTGGGGCTTGCATGGACTAGTGAACTGTCGAGAGCGACTAGTGCTAGGGAAGTCGAGGATGAGCCTCGTTGAGACACAACCACAGGCTCTCCGAGTCTCAGATACGGCAGCTAAGCCTCGTTGTGATAGGGTTGGTAAAGTGTTTCCGGAAGCGTCGAGATGTTTTCGAAGGTTGTCTCCTGTGTGAAACTGGGGGGCATCCCGAGTGAAGTGCCCAAAACGGCATAGCGTGAGGGTCACGTCGGACAGATTCTGTGTGGGCTGAGGGCTCACGCTCAACTCAGAGAAACATTCTCAGGGCAGAGACGTTCAACTGGCGATCATCTGTGCAGAACGACCACTACGCGTGTATAACAACAAAGCCAAGTATTGCATCGCCCACACCATGTCGGTTTCAGCACCAACCTCGTCCCACCTCACCTCCGCCGTCGTTCGTCCATCACCCGAGACAAGTCTGAGCACGGCCTGCCTCACCGATGCTGGAGAACCCTACAGTCGAGGAAGTTCCCTTCAACAGAGCTGTTGCAGACAGTGAGCTGGTCAGAATACCAGTCTATCGTTGCGTTAGCGGCCTGGAGACTGAGCCTCGACTGTGCCCGAGATGCTGCGCCAAGGTGGTGATGCCACTGTCATGGACTCGTTCTGCGTTCCACGTCTCATCCTCGACTGACTCGCTTCGTTATCAAAGGCCACCTTTGACGTTTGAGCTGTCTATCAAAAGCTTCCAATCCAAAAAGGGGATAACTTGGTCCTCAACTCCTGCCCTCGGGCCAATTCCGCTGCTTGAGCTATACTATAATACTGCTACGCTACGCTTCGCAGGACCAATCCCCACACTCGAGAACCTCCAGGTTATGATTCCAAGCTATATCAAATCTTATCAAGCGCCTTCCTTAAGCGAAGCTAGAGTTTCGACAATCCGCCTCCTCTTCCCCCGCGTGCCTAGCTTTCTCACCTAACTGATCAATCCACACTGATTGTAGAGCTCTCTTGGGGACGTTCGATGCGGTTTCAAGCTCAGGAAATCCATCCAAGCCCAGGTCATCTGCAGGTCGCAAGCGCATCTTCCAGTCCCGCCGCCTGTGCGTGGATTCTATCACATCAGCACACCTGCTGTCCGCCAAACTCGCCGTTTCCTCATCCCTTCAGCTCTGATACGAACCAGCCAGTTTGAAGTCGCTGCGCGACGTTGGACTTGGCCAGAAGTATCGGCTTATTCACATATTACTTTCACCTCACTGTCAGGCAAAGCCCTCGCTTAATAATCTTGACCCAGGTGCCTGAGCTGGTTATCGAGATCGAGCATCACACCCTAGCTGCGGGGCTTTTGGCGCTCATCCTACCCAGTGCGTAGATCGAGGCACATCCAGATGCTGAAGCACTTTGAGTGAGGCGCAGACCTTCCCCTTCGCCTCGGTCTCGGCTCCCACAACTCTGTGACAACCCCTGCGTAAGCGAGTGAGAACGATATCTATCCGCTCTCGTCAAGCTTTAAGGCTATATCTCGCCCTCTGTGCTTCGTCCGGTCGCCATGTTCTGCGGACTGCCCAAAGCGTGAGAGCCGAAGGCCCGTATACGATCTGAGAATACAGCATACGGCGGCGATTGTCATCTGGTCTTGCTGTAGCAGTTGCTTGAACAACGATTGCTTCGGACCTGTGGCGACATCAAAGTCCTAACACACTTGACCAGACACCAACATGGGCATTCCCACACATCGTGAGGACCGCCTCTCTGAGTACCACCTGTGAATGCTAACAAAGCACGCAGCCCCTCCCGAGGTCATCGCCTCATGGCCAACCCCGAACTATGTCAACCCTCCGACTAGAGGACCTGGGCTGGAGGTCGTCTCCATCTTGTTCAGCCTTCTGGGGCTTGCCGTTGTGGCCGCCCGAATATATTCGCGGCTGCTGATCACTCGAGCTCCGGGATGGGATGATTTCCTGATCGTCGTGGGACTTGTCTTCAGTATCGCCGCGTCTATTATGGTCATTATCGGCAACAAGCTGTATTTCAGTGGGCGGCATATCTGGGACGTTCCACCATCCACGTTCACGCCGCACCGACTGAATGTCTGGATCAGCGAGTGGCTAGTGGTCCTTGCCGGAACCGCCATCAAAATCAGCGTTCTCCTGTTCTATCGTCGGTTGAGCGTCAAGTTCCCCAAGGGTTTTCTGATTGCCACTTGGGTTGGAATTGTCTACATGGTTCTATATGTGCTTGCATTCACACTCACACTGTTGCTCATCTGCCAACCGACCGATTCATACTGGAATTCCTTTACACCAAGCTGGGCGGCGACTCACAAGTTTCATTGCGCCGACCAGAGTGTCTCGATTCCTTCGGCCGTCGGACTGAGTGTGTTAGGTGATTTTTACACTACCAGCTTGCCACTTCTGCTTATCTTTAGGCTGAAGCTGCCGCTGAAGCAGAAACTTGCCTTGTACAGCCTATTTGCCCTCGGCTTTTTGGCATGTATTTTTGGCACAATCAAGCTTGTTCTGCTGAACAAGCTGCTCAACGACACCTTTGACTTTACATGGCTGCTATGGGAGATGTGGATTTGGTCCATCATGGAGCTGTACGTGGCTATCTTCGCGGCCAGCGCACCGGCACTCAAACCTCTCTTGCAGAGGTTCTGGATCATGTCGGTGAACAGCATCACGAGGATGTCAAGACGACGCCGCGGCGATGAAGGGATGGGTGTATACAAATTCCGCCTTGGGTCGCATTCGTCAAGCAGTATGACCAGCGCGGCTGAGGCGGATGTTGAGAGTATTGGAGAGGCCCATGCTGGTGACGAAAAGGGGGTGCGTGGAAGAGGATTTGGGAAAGATCTGGGCCATCGCGTTATCCACCACTTTGACAAAAGGCCAAGTCCGGGCGGCCAGACTGCCTTAGTCCAAGTCGCGGAACAGAATCCAGCCTCTCCAGCCCACCAAGCGGGTCCAAACGCCGAGAATCGGTCTATAGCTACAATATTAGAAAAGCCTCTGCCGCTTCTACCGACTAGCAAGGCTTTTGTGCCGTCACAGGCATCGCAACAAACGATCTACGTTGGTCTCAAAGTCGATGAGAAGCCTACAGCTCCCTTTATGTAGCACGCGCGTCCAGTCGGCCAGACCCCGTGCCAAAGCCCACATGGGTGAATCATTAGAGCAGACCAGCACAGCTGTGTCCAAGGGCACGCCCGGAAAAGTAAAGATCGCCCCTCCAATTCAGCCGGCGAAGAAGCTTGGACGCTTAACAAACCTCGCGACCACAGCCACGCTGACGCTTATTTATATCAGTGGATGCACCCTCCCTGAAAGCAGCAGCGTACCGTGCCAATGTGCCAGTCAAACCGTGACTCGAATCAACTCAAAGACGACCTTCAACGGGCTGGACCACTGGGAAGAGTACTTTCCAATGATCGCTCGAGTTGAGGACCTGTCAATTTTTGGGGCACCTCCCGCACCGAAAAGCGCCAACAGAAATCCGCGCCGCATCTCGTACACACACGATACATCCTGTGACCGACTCAACTCTTCCGAACGCCGCGGAGGCGCAGGTTGTTGATGACTGCGATGAGGATACATCGGCTTCTGCGCTGCAGGCATCAAGGCTGGTTCAATCGCAGCAGGAGTACAAGCCTCTCTTTATGAAGCTGCTGTGTCCGCAGGAGGGACATTTTGCTACACTGCAAAGCTGAGGTGCGACGGGCGCTCTGGCTGGGACCATTGGAGCTGCAACTTTGCCTGTTGGTGTTGCGGTTGCGGGTGGCACATCACTCTGCCAGGTTGAGATATTGATCAGTCCAGTTGGTTGATTGGTGGGTTCGAGATGCGGAGGGAGTACACTTCTGACAATTCGGTAGGTAGCGACCTTTCGGAATTAATCGAGCATGATAGCTCCTTTATTACCGTCCACAATGACATTGATTTTGTTCTTCTATTCGCGGAAGGCTATCTAGTGACTGACGGGGCTCGGGGCCTCCTTTCTACTGGCAACACAGAGAAGAGAATCAGAGACTTTCTTTATTTACATCCATTTCGCTCCAGCTGCGCATTGAACTGTCAGGATCCAATAAAGGTGAAGAATGCCAGCAAGCTCTTGTCCTAAGTAGTGCTTGAACGCGTATGAGCCTTCTTCCCGTGCTTGAATGGGACAGTGACAGAGGAGGACCTTGGAGCAGGGTTAATAATAGTGGTCGCCATAGTTTCCTGTCAGACGGACCTGCCCGTAGGTTGTGGAGGACTCCCCACAGTTAGCACGAGGCGGAGAGCGAACAGGAGCTTTTACGTATTACATAATACCTGAAGACGGAGAAGGCCCAGGCCTCTCACGTGGTTACGAGTTCCTCGCTGACTCCCGGACCAACTAATTAAATCGTACGGAGTACGGAGTACCTAAGTATGTAACTAACTACATACTTACAGTCTTTATTACATAGGTGCTTTAGTTCGAACAGTAATAATAAGGTCTGGCTTGAGCACCTCAATCGGCGCTCGGTTAGGTGTCAGCTTGCTGAGCCCTTGGCAGATGCTGTGGATACTGCCCCGGCGGCGCCCCCAGGCACCAAAGGTCAAAATTGCACAAAACCCATCTCCAATTTCGTCCATGAGCTTTCGTCGGACGTTTTCCCAGTCAACAAATTGGTCCCGCGTGCTCCTATTGGGACAACCGACACAGACATGAATTGAGGCGCTTGTGCTCCCTCAGATGCCAGTCATGTTTGACACCATTTGCACCGTACCTCTCCAATCAGATGTCTTTGCCCAAGTCATTCATCCTTCCGAGCCTCTCTTCCTGATCGGCTTGTCTTCGGGCCACGTCCATGCATACAAACTTCCCACCGAGACAGATTCTCTCGATGATGACTCCGACAACGGCTCTGCCTCGCCCATCAAGCTCGCCGACGCCTCGAATGCAAATGGATTCTCTCAGATAACCCCCTCCTTGCGCAGATCCTCCACCACAAGTCTTTCTGAAAGCGGGTTGGGTTCCATCGACACCTTTTGGAAAACAAGAAGACACAAAGGGTCCTGTCGAACTCTAGGGTTCAATCATGACGGTGACATATGCTATTCTGCTGGGTCCGATGGTCTAGTCAAAGCTTTCCTAACAGAAACCGGGAGAGTGGTCAGCAAGATTGCAATAGCGCAAGGTGCATATGCCGAAGACGACGACGTGCCTACTGTTATGCATGTGCTTTCCCCGCAGACACTGTTATTGGCAACAGACTCGGGGAAGCTGCGCTTGCACGATCTAAGAGAAGGTGGAAGAGAGATTGTCTCCAAAGCAAGCCAGGTATGGGCACCACACGGAAAAGAGCACGTCAATGCGTTGATCCCTTTACCTGCGAGTGATACGAGCACGAGCGGATTCTCGAAGCAGTGGATCAGTGTGGGTGGTACAACGCTAGCAGTCACTGATTTGCGAAAGGGGACCATTGCCACAAGTGAAGACCAAGAGGTTGAGCTAACCAGCGTGGCGCTTGTGCGGGGTCTCAAGAAAGGCGGAACAAGTGTTGGCGAAAAAGTCGTCGTTGGCCAGGGTGACGGCGTTCTCAGCCTGTGGGAAAAAGGTGTCTGGGGAGACCTGGATGAAAGGATCGTGGTCGGTCGAAACGGAATCGGCATCGAGAGTTTGGTTGAACTGCCCCCTGGAGCAGGACATGGGAAACTGAAGCTCAACGAAAAGTTGGTTGCTACGGGGTTGGAAGATGGAAGAGTCCGATTTGCCAGGATTGGACGAAACGGAATTGTGAATGACATGGACTTGAAGCACGACGAGATCGACGGGGCTATTGGGCTAGGTTTCGATGTCGAAGGACGTATGATTAGTTCTGGTGGGAATGTCGTGAAGGTATGGACTGAAGCGAAAGGGCTCCCTGGCGGAGGTCGAGGCGGGGCAGCCAAGCATGACCTGTCCTCAGACGATGACAGCGACGCCTCGGGCGCCGGTGACAGCAGTGAGGGGGAGGAGAGAACGTCAAAACGAAAGAAGCGGAAGAGGAACAAGGGAAAGGACAAATCGGGCGGCAAGGCTCTCGAATTTTCGTTATGAAAAAACATGTCGGCACACAGAAAATACGGCATGGCTGTTTTGTACAGTGAATAAATACCCCGATGTAAAGGCTTGGTAAAGGTTGGAAAATGGCCACAAAGGTACCTGGCACGGCTTGTCTACCAAGGTTTGTAGCCATTAACTGAATCCATGAATACTGTCAATACCTCGAGTGCCTGCCTTGCTAATTACCTAAGCGGTTTAAAGAGCATCCATCCTTCGCTAGGCATTTCTAATATCCGCTAATATTATTAGATAAGAGCAATAGTCTGGGCGAGGCGTAGCGTCATTTTGATAGGTGGTCATGATGATCTGAGCCGAGGCCCAGGACATGACTAATTCAACCAGTCCAAGGGCGCACGTCTTATCCATCACAGCGATACGAACTCGATTCTCGACTCCTGAGTTCCATGACAATACCTCTGCAAGTGGATGGTAATGGCTACGCGGTCGAATCTTCCGAGTCCGCTGGACTGGAAATTGGTCCTCGTGGCTGGAGTCGGGCTCTTCTCGGCGGGCGCGATAGCATGAGGGATAATCAGGAGTCCGAGAACGGCGACAATCTTCTCATCGCCGCAGAAGACGCTGTTGCCAAAGTTGTCGGACATTGAGAAGTCGGATCTACCGTACCCCCCGGACGTCTTGCCTGGAGCGAGAGATGTGGATACACCATATGGGTCGATCAGGGTCTACGAGTACGGCCCCGAGGACGGTCGAAAGGTGATCCTTGTGCATGGTATCAGCACGCCCGCCATCGCTCTGGGTTCGGTCGCCAATAATCTCGCAGATAATGGGTGTCGAGTTTTACTCTTTGACCTGTTCGGTCGGGGTTACTCCGACACCCCTGGAGATGTCCAGCACGATATCAGGCTTTTCACCACTCAGATCCTTCTCGCCATCGCCTCGTCACCACTTTCGTGGACTGGTGCCGGCTCGGGGAAATTCTCCATGATCGGATATTCGTTCGGCGGAGGAGTCGTCACATCCTTCGCGTCCTACTTCCCGGACCTGGTCGATAGCCTCATCTTGTTTGCGCCAGCGGGCCTCATCCGGCCCCACCATATCAGCAAGACCAATCGCATCATATACCAGGAAGGTGTCATCCCAGAGCCATTGCTCCAGCGTATCATTAAGAACCGATTGAGGACCCCGCTATCTGCACCCCCGGATGAAAAGGGCAAGAATGTCGACGCGACCAACGCCGTCAAGGCCGAGGTGAACATCGAGTATAACTCTCAAGCAGTGTTATCAAAAAGGTATCCACATGTTACCGTTGTCAAGGCAGTGGCTCACCAAGTCGATAATCACCCAGGCTTTGTCCATGCCTTCATCTCGAGCATCCGATATGGTCCAGTCAGGGAGCAACACGACCGATGGCGCATCGTGGGGAGGAGGCTGAGCAAAATGAACCAAGAGAACGGAACTCACAAGAAAGTCCTTGTTGTCCTCGGTGCGCATGACCCGATCATTGTCAGGGAGGAGGTGGAGGAGGATGCGAAAGAGGTTTTCAATGGCAACGTCGAGTTTATCTCTTACGATGCGGGTCATGAGGCGCCTGTCACCAAGGGGGATCAGATATCGAAGGCTATCTTTGACTTCTGGAAGCGAAACGACTGACTCACTCCACAGGCTGCTGAGGCCTTGGGGTCATTAGACCTGCGGTCATACATCTAGATACGATTTGATAGATCCATAGAGCAATGTAGATAGATAGAGGGTGGGGAAGGCTACAGACACTGTGGATAAGAGCACCCGATGTAGGATGTCCAGTTCTTCATTCATTATAGTCGTATGTCTGAAACGAGTGTCCTGTGGTCGTAGCCTGGCATCAAGCTGGCACGGGAGATCCTCCCGGACTGCCCCACAAAATCCCTCCCCAAACCCAGATATCTTGGCGGTACTTTCTGATGCCAGTCACATACTAGTATACTGTAGTAGGATAGTACGGAGAAGAGGTCGTATCTCGATCGATTGCGTCAAAGGCTGTTCCTGCATCGTCCTTTTCTTGTCTTCTCCCGACATCATCCGACTACAACGGTGCTTTGTGAAGGCGTTTTGCATCCGTAAGTCGGTCCATGTACTTCTCGAGCTGGGCCATGTCTGGGTCTTTCTGCAAACACCCCGGTTCCTTGGGTTTAACCCTATTCCATCCTTCAAGGGCGCACGACCTGAGCTGGCGCCCAGGCGCCAAATGGATGAGATCCATCGCACTCGGCCCATCGTAGAGGAACGCATTGAGCATCCCACTCTCTTTTTTGGGGTGAAACTTCTCACGAAGGATTCTCTCGATTCTGGGAAACGATCAGCAAACAAAGATGGAAATCAATTGGTGGGCTCGGTGAATGCCTTCTCGGATCAGCCATGGTCAGCCAGGCGTGTGTCACTGTTGTCAGATGCGGGTGGTGATTGTTTCCAGCCTTGCGCGATTGGATTCATTGAAAGTGCGATGAGGAGCAACGACCAAGTCGGAGCGTAGCTCGGTGCTATCACGCCGTATTTATACGCTTCAAATTGGATATTCAATTGCGGCCCAGCTTACGCCGCTTCAGCTCTTACTCGTATTTCAGCACCTTCCATGTTTCAATCTTGATCAGATATGCACTTGCGGGAGGCGAGCCCCGTCCACAAATATCGAGCATGTTGCAGCTCGAGGGTTCTCCCGTCTGATTCCCAGAGCCCCCCCACACTACTACGTCGTGAAGCCTTGTTCTAGTACAGGGGGTACAGGTACGAGCTATGTACGGCGTATTGACAGCCTTTTGTCTTCGTGGGCGCTTACAACGGAACGGAGGAGGCCTTTGATTTGGCAGAGCTCCCGGGCTCGCTCACTATCCTCACTCCGAGGGTACCGATCCCGCAAATCAATTTGTTCACAGTCTCAAATGAATGTTGGGCACCAATAAGTTCGTCTGCCGGATCGATTTCAAGAGCTCCCCGGCTCGGCAAGGTACGGCTGTACATGACAATACTAATTTCGGATGCCTTGTATCACCCTATGAGTGATGCCGTAATGAGAAAGTGCAAAGAAGTATGAACTGTGGACTCATTTGTGTTATTTAATCGACACTCTCAACGCAACTTACCAATCACCATTCTGCCACTCTGTTGGCGAGCATATTCTGAGCATATTCTGGGTATACTCTGGGGTTCCCCGATCTCTGGATCCTGAAGGATATCAACCTTAACCCCGCAAAATTGTTGATCCGTTCACTTGGTGGAGGTCATCGCTAAATCTTAGAGTGGGGGTTGGTGTTGTTAGAACCGATTACTTCCGAAGCCCAACCAGTCACCTTGCCAGCAAATATCACGCCCGGCGCATCAGACGGTCACAAGTCGTAGTTGTTTTGGCCTACTTGGGCCTCCCCGTCGTCAGCAAGGTATGTTCTTCTGGAGAAACCCTTATTGCTGTTCTATTTGGGCACGGAGTAATTGATCCTTGCAATTGAAGCAGATCACCCACGAGTGACTCAATCGTTAGCCTCAAAGCGGGAATGCTAAACCAAAAAGGGCGTGGCGAGCCCAGGCTAGGAATGAGTAAGCCTGAGGTCGGGTTTCACCAGAAGCGAGACGCGGTCATCTGACGCCGCCATGCCATGGTGATACTCCGTAGGACTCACCAGTTTCTCCGAACTGAAGGCCCAAATACTTGCCATGTCAGTGATTCGGCCTTTCCATCCAAACGTCGAGTTAAGATGTGATAAATGGATGTCTTCCGGAATAGAAATGGACAGGCCAATCAAGCACCGCCGTCAAACCCCAGCTCCCAAGAGGAGAGCTCAGTCTCCAGAGCCAACTGGCCCGCGTGGCCTCACATTTCATCGATTGCGTCCGTCTAAGCGGCGGTTCTCCACAGGTTCTCATCCCTTGGACTCTGACCGGGCCCCTTCGCCATCGACTGGCCTGAACCATCCCGGCTGCAGCAGACGAATATCAGCATTGGGACTTCATTGGCGTCCGACGAGGCTGCTAACGCTTCATTCCCAGGATGACTAGCGCCCCCGTCTCTTAGCGTTCCCGTCCCAACACGCGAAGCCGCTCGTCTCACCGTGTGCGTCGAGCCGTCAATGATTTCTTGTCGCCTACGAGTGATTTCAGTTTTACGGTCACAACGACAGAGAGGTTCTCCTCTGGAATTTATGCATAGCCATGCTTTCGTCTGCCTTACTTGGAGGATCTGAAAAGGCAACTGGGCGAAAGAATCAATTGACGGCTTGATCACTTGATTCCTCGCACTGGGAAGGCAGGTGCTCGCGCACTTCTGCCCGGGCAGACCTGAAGCTGCAAACTTGGGGATCCCCTTGGTGATCCGTGCGATCTTGATCACATTCGCCACCTATGCATATCCTCCGGAAGATATTCCATAACTAGCATGACTACAGACACCGCCAGTGGAGAAGCAACGTTCAGCTTCGTAGCTCAGGGCATTGTGTGCGGAGGTTATCAGAAGGAGCGAGGATCGGCGCATTCCCCCCATTGTCTCAGCCTTGTTACCCCAGACATAACCTATCAAACTGCCATCGAAAACTATCCCAGGTTTATCATGTCTCATCCATCTTCTTGTGTTTCTCGGACCTCATATCGAGCCCGAGCCTCCCTACCATGGACAGATCGGAGATATGATCAGCGGCGTGCACCCAGCTCTACTTTCCATTAGCCTCATCAACTGGGGTTAGGAGTTGTGGTTTGACCAGGGTGCCGTACCCATTTGGTCAAGCCTTGCCCTTCGCAGAAGCTCTGGGTCTGTTATGGCCTCCATAAGTCTGTCCAGTCGTTGGACGGCTGCCTGGGCTTTCCTTTCCTCCCTCTCTCTTGCCCTCTGTTCCGCCTTTGCGTTCTGCCTTTGGAGAGCATTGGTTTCTGCGGCTTGTCCTACACTATCTCGACACCGAAGAGCCCGAGTGTCAGGAGATATGAGTCGGTCGACAACTTGGCTGATGTCATGAACGTGGCGGTTGATGGCAATGTTGCTGCGGAATCTCTCTGCCATTTTTGATGACGGTATTGTGTATCAATACCCTTCATGCATAGCTATCAGCGTCGATGTCCTGAAACTTCAGACTGGGTCACATACAGGGATGGAATGCAATACCGAAAATCGGATGCCTCAGACCAACAGCTCAAGGTCTTGCAGGGAGAGGAAGGGCCTAGGAGAGATGACAGCTGGTTGTAAGGATCAAGATCAGTTAAGTTGCAAGTTGACGACTGATACAAAAGAATTTTGCTAGCGAACAAGACATCAAACGATAATCCTGCGGGGCTCCCAAACGGCAATCTACTGCTTCAAGAGAAGAACTTGCAGGGAAGGACGACGGCTCGCTTCAAGTACTTCATCGCCCTTTGCACCTGCGGCATCCTCCACCATGGCGGGCACGATTGGGTTTCCCAGTATACCTGGCAGGCTGTTCAGATGCTGCTCGCTATAGTCATCTTGACTGGGTCATGACTTGGGGTAAGCTGCAATCCTGACCACTAGATTGGTGAAATCTTTATCTGGCTCCGGGCTGGACCCACTGGAGTTTCAAGTATTCACAAGCTTTGATCCTCAGTCCGGAGAGTCAGACGTCTGACGACTTACCCTTGGCGGAGCGATGGCCCTGGCGCAAACACGAACGATGGGCTCATTTTCATACCAGTGCAGACCAGAGACAACGTTTGATTTGGTCTGCAGAGGGACAATGATCCTACTTCACAACACTCGCAGTATGCTGGACTCGAGTCGTAGCAGGGTTCTGGGTACAATTTCCTAATTTGTTCGCTCCCGAGTCGTCGGGAACACGACGAATTCCTCTCGTAGAAGTTCGTTGCTGTGGCAGCATTATGGCTGCGTATCCTCCTCAGGCGGATACCGGCTCTGCTCACTTTGTTGGTCTCCCTACAGAGAGCGGTAGTATCGGGAGCATTGATGTCCACGGGAATACGGGATGGGTACTACCTTCCGCCACCTGTGTTGGGTCGATATCCAGCACCCCCGACGCACTAAGACGCTCAGACCACACAAGAAACTTTGAGGTCACAGAGCAATTGAATTGGAGGGTTCACCCGTCCTAAGTCTCCTGCTCAAGTAAAGGGACAAAGTCGACACTCGGGATCGGTCAGATATGCGTCCTGTTTAAAATTTGCAGGTAAATAGAGCATATCGTCTCCAGAGATGGAAGGGTTCAAATTGCACCTGAATGACACTGAGACGGCTTCCCTCGGGGAACTGGGATTTGACAGCATGCCTAATGTTTCTCGTTCAGCTTCCTGCTTCAATTCAGATCAGGCCATACCCCCAATACTAATTATAGGTATCTACGCAGATGTCTCCAGGCTTCTCTGATCAATCACAGCTGCCACAAAAGTTCCGCTGTCAGTCAGGAAGCTGTCGAGTTACAAACATGGTGATGATCACCACCTCGACCCCACCACCTGATCCTTCACTCTTTACTACACTGGCAGCAGGAGTGTCTGCCGAGACTTGATCTCCAAAGTCAAGCGGATGATTGCTGCAGGCCCTGGCGGCCACGACAGAGCGAACCAGTGCCCCCAACAACAGGTGTCGATTGGCAGGTGGGGATGGGATTCGAGTGGCTGGTCTGACGTCCGTGCTTCCCCCTCCATCCATGAGTAATACTTGATTAAGGACCATGTCATCCGGGCCTTCCACCTTCACAGGTAGGCGGCCACAAAAACAACAATCCATGGTATTGGAAACAAACAACACCTACTACCTCAACAGCCCGGTAAGAGTGACAACACCGTTTTCAGACATGACTAGTGCATTCCTGGAATTCTGTAAGTGTGCCTAGACCTGATGGCGGGACAGCTCAACACATTCCAAAGGTTGTGCCAGAGTTCCTGAAACAGCCGGTTTACACTAGCTTCTTCGATTCGTCGAATGACTGTAGGGATGTTGTCGACAGGGCGGGTTTTCTGTCTGCAATTCCAAGCCACGGGATCAGTCATTAGGAGTCCTTCGCCGGAAAAGTTATCCATGGCCTCGATCCCTCCAAGAAGAACACAAGAAGAAACTTCTGCTGCAGCTATTGTCGACAAATGCGGCTGTGATCGACAGCGGTTAGCTTTGACAGATCGAATGTGGAAGTATTAACCTAACTCCCTTGCCCTTGCAGCAAAGCGGTCGTGTCTGTCACCGAAACTTCACGAATTCCATTCGACAGCAAGGTTGAACAAGTACTAGTCGAAGACGTGCAGAGGGATCCTAGTCTAGGTGTGACCAACGAAGAGTGAGACTGAGTGACGATCGCTTCGTCAGTCCTGCATGGAAGCAGTGGCAGTCTTCTGGTATGCTTCTTGATGGATTGACAGCTGACGCTGAGGATGGCTGCAGAGTCGGATCTGTGGTCAAGAATGCATTCCAGGTCTTCGGTAAAATCTCACTTGAGGATTTTTTCAGCCATGTTCAGGTTCAGCCATCGAACATAGTTGCAGGAACAATGGTCCATTCCACAAAGGATCCACTCTCAACTCCCGTTGCAACGTCTCGCTGGCCATGACTACTTGCCTTTCTGAGTACGCACTCAAAGCCTTGGATGCTATCTCAGCGACAAGTTTAGAGAACTCAGCTAGAGGGGTGATGATGTGCAGCCTTAGGTAAGTTAGGGCTGAATCTTTGGGCAACAGTCAAGGCCCAGGGGCCCCATGTTAAGCTTAAAATATCTACTAACGGGGCGATCCGGGCGATCCGGGCGATGGGCGATAAACTATTCAGCGCTAAGATGGTAGGTGGGCACATTTACTTAGGGCCATGGCGGCCCCTCAACCCCGCCTCTTCTCCAAAGTACGTAGGCACGCTCAACTCCACAGCCTCGCCAAACGTTGACTCGTACTTCACTGCTCAGCCGCCAACCTAGCACACAAAATCAAAAAACCACCACCAGGTATGGGGATCTCCTAAAAAAAGCCCATAGACACGAATCTAAGACAAGATCAAACAGATCTCATACTTTGCCGACTATGGAATCTAGGGAGTGATGACCCCTGGGGCATGGTTCAGGATAGGCAGTGGGCAACCCAAACGTACCCCATATTCAAAGGTGTCCCAAATAATTTACATGAAATACGTCTCTCTTTTCACGAGACAATGAAATCTGTTCGGCTACTCCCAAGATCTCGGTTACACAGCAATGGCGTTGCACCATCGGGTTTTAGCCTTGTATGGAGACAAGGCTGAGACCCCATAGGCTTCGCCACAGTCAAAGGGAATACAAGAAACAAAACTCCTTCTTCCGACCACCTCATACCTCAGTCACAGACATGGCTCATCAAAATCCTGGGCATGGCGAAAGCGACTCTTCTACACCCCGAACGAATGCTCTCAATGATGTTCTCTTACCACATCTTGCGCAACTTGGAAGGGCACCAACATTGCTCCCTGCCACCGTCGAGGTATCATTTGACATATTTGTCCAAGCCAAGCGGCCACAAGTCACGATCTGCAGAGCATCAGCATCAATCATGCAATGAACAATGTAACTGGCTTACTTGCTTGGCCCCCTTGAGCAACACGGAGGAATTGCAGATCTGTTACTGCCTCCATCTCTTTTTCAAGTCGACCAACGGAAGCTGCGTCTTTGCCTTCGAGCTTTGGCACTGCGGGGCTCGGATGACTATGGTTCGTCTTTCTCTGTGTTGTCGCTCGGCGTAAGGTACGGCCTTTTGTACCTTGGTATAATCGGTCGACAACGTTGTTGTCATCATAAAGAAATCGTTCGAGCACGCAGGTGCTTGATGCCTTACGTTCGGCCACAAGCGGCATTGTTGATACCTGGAGTGATGGTCAGCACTT
>Ga0105239_10000201_pt1 | contig 87658 bp, 64 predicted proteins | sample KBSC44metaG_FD_92761 | JGI IMG/M metagenome (GOLD analysis project Ga0105239, IMG submission 92761) | Corn rhizosphere microbial communities from Kellogg Biological Station, Michigan, USA - KBS C4-4 metaG | ecosystem: Host-associated > Plants > Roots > Rhizosphere > Soil | place: Michigan, USA... | reverse complement strand
GTGAGTGGAGAGGAGTGAGGAGTAAGAGAGAGCAGGGGCTGAGGGATCGGTGAGCGACAGAGCGTCACCCGCTCTTCTCTCACTCCTCACTCCTCTCCACTCACTCCTACGCTCTTAAAACTTGTAACCGCGATGAATCGCCACAATGCCATTGGTCAGGTTGCGCACATCGACGCGGCCGAAGCCGGCGCGCTCCATCATGCTCTTGAGCGTTTCCTGGTCCGGGTGCTTGCGGATCGACTCGGCCAGGTACTGGTAGCTGTCGGCATCGCCGGCAAACAGCTGGCCGAGCTTGGGGAGCACCTTGAACGAATGGAAATCGTAGAGCTTGCTGAAAAGCTCGTTCTGCACGCGCGAGAACTCCAGCACCAGCGCGCGACCGCCCGGCTTGAGCACGCGGCAGATATCGGCCAGCGCCTTTTCCTTGTCGGTGACATTGCGCAGGCCAAAGGCCATCGTCACGGCATCGAAGCTGTTGTCAGGAAAGGGCAACGCTTCGGCATTGAGCTGCGCCCAGCGCAGGCCGTTGACCAGCCCGCGGTCGGTGAGCCGATCGCGGCCGACGCTCAGCATCGCCGCGTTGATATCGCCGACCACCACATCGCCTTCCTCGCCCACCACCGGCTTGAGCAGCGCGGCGATATCGCCGGTGCCGCCCGCCAGGTCGAGCACGCGATCGCCGCGACGTACGCCGCTGACCGCCACGAAATGGCGCTTCCACAAGCGATGCACGCCGAACGACATCAGGTCGTTCATCAGGTCGTAGCTGCGCGCCACCGAGGTAAACACCTGGCCGACGAGCTTTTGCTTGTCGCCGACCGGGACGTCGCGGAAGCCGAAATGAGTGGTGCTCTGGGGCTGCTCGTTCATGGTGTTCATGCTACCAGTTTGCTCGAAGGCTCAGGGGCGCGGTCAGCGCTGTTCGTGTTCGCTGTGCTCGGTTTCGACATGCCGATCATGCAACTCCTCGCTCGTGCTCGGCGGGCTGGCGGTGGTTTCTTCTTCGGTCAGCACGCCTTCCTTCTCGTTGTCGCCGCCCGGGGTGATCTTCAGGATCGAATGGCGCACTTCGCGCGACAGGATCACGCGCGCATCGCGCACCATGTCCTCGAGCGCGCGGTCATAGTCGAGCTTGCCGTTTTCGTCCGTGGTCAGGACGCGGCTTTCGCGTAGCTTCTGGATGAAGCCACGGAACAGCGCCTTGTCGAAGAACTCCGGTGCGGACAATTCATTGAGCAGGCTCAGTCGCTGCGCCGTCAGCGCGCACGCATTTTCCAGCTCGGCAGCAGTCAGCGTATGCGGGCCGTTCTTCACCAGCGCCGCAATGGTGATGTAGTAGCGCTCGAACGCCTGAATGAGCGTACGTGCGATCACCTTGAGCTGATAGGCGCCGTCGTCCTGGCCGGGGCCGCGTTCGAGTACGCGGCCTTCGCCGGTCGATTCGAGCAGGCCTCGACGCACGAAGAACTCGATCGTCGCCTGCAACTGCTGCGAGAAACCTTCGGCATCCCAGGGCAGGAACAGCTCGCCCTGGATAAACGGGTAGATGATCTTGCCCAGGCGCAGGATCGACACGCGCGTCATGCGGCGGTTGTTGAGGAAACAGCAGGCGACCCAGGCCGCGGTGGCGGTCAGGTGCAGGACGTTGTTGCGGAAATAGCTCAGCAATACCGCCTGTTCGTCCTCGGTGACCAGCACGTCGCCCAGCGGATGGCGCACGCGGCGAATCCAGCCCATCTGCTCGCCGTAGGCGATGATGCCGGCCGGGTCCATCGGGGTCAGCGTGACGCGGTCGGAGTAGGGCAGCTCGGCGATCAACGCCTTCATCAGCTCCAGTTGCACCAGCAGATCGTTCTCGGCCATCGCATGCTTGGGCGTGGCCAGTAACGCGAGTGCGAGCAGGTTGATCGGGTTGACGTCTGCCGCGCGGTTGATATTGATCTGGATCTTGTCGGCGAGGCTGTCGACCACACTGTTGAGCCATTCCGGCTTGGCATCGGGATCGCCGCTGGCGGCTCGCCAATCGGTGCCGGTGGCGTCGAGCAGCGGCGTAAGCTCGATCGGCTCGCCGAAATTCAGCGCGACGTGGCCGTAGTGCTGGCGCAACACCTTGAGGCCACGCAACAGGCCGAGCAGCGATTCCTTTTCTTTCGGTTTACCCGATAGCTCGCCCGCATACGATTTGCCTTCCATCAGCTTCTCGTAGCCGATGTAGACAGGCTGGAACAGCACCGGGCGGCGCGGAGCGCGCAGGAAGGCGCGCACCGTCATCACCAGCATGCCGGCACGCGGAGCGAGCAGGCGACCGGTGCGCGAACGGCCGCCTTCGATGAAGTACTCGATCGGCACGCCACGGTCGATCAGCTGAGCCAGGTATTCGTTGAACACCACCGAATACAGCGCGTTGCCCTTGAAGCTGCGGCGCAGGAAAAACGCGCCGCCGCGGCGCAGGATCGGTCCGATCACCGGCAGGTTGAGGTTGACGCCCGCGGCGATGTGCGGCACCACCACGCCGGCCATATGCAGCTGATAACTCAGCAACAGGTAATCGGTATGGCTTCGATGGCAAGGCACGTACACCACTTCGTGACCGGGCGCGGCGGCGCGGGCCTTGTCGAAGTGATGCATGGCGATGCCGTCGTACAGCTTGTTCCAGAAGTTCGACAGCAGGAACGAGACCGAACGCACCACCGGATGCGAATAGTCCGCGGCGATTTCCATCGCCAGCTTGCGCGCCTTGCTCCACGCCTTGGCGTGGCTCAGGTTTTCCTTGCTCATCGATGCGGCAATGGCTTCGCGCACCGGCTCGGCATTGAGCACGGCATCGACCACGGTGCGGCGATGCGACAGGTCGGGCCCGATCACCGCTGCACGGATACGGCGGAAATGCGTACGCAGGACACGCGCCAGCTTGCGCGCAAAGCGCTCCGGCCGTACGTCGCCGGCATCGTTGACCACGCTGCGCAGCGAAACTGGCGCGGAGAAGTGCACGGCCGTGTCGCGGCCATTGAGCAACAGCGCCAGCATGCGGCGGAAACGGCCGACGACGACCCAGTTTTCCGAGAACAGCACGCTGAACCAGCCACTCTCGCGGTTGGGTGCGCGGCCAACGTAGATCGACACCGGAACGATCTGGATGTCGCGATCCGGCTGCGCTTCCAGCGAGCGCACCAGTTGGCCGAGCGGTTCGTTCGGGGCACGGTGACGGTTGCGCCCGAACAGCCAGCCGTCGCGGCGGGCCAACGCAAACACCGATCGCCGGCGCCGTGTGCCGGCCAGGGGCTGCATGGGGCTGGGCAGGCCGGCCTCGCGGCAGGCGCGCTCGAGGATCAGCGCGTCTGACAACCCGTCGCGCTCGATGACATAGCAGACCGGCACGCCGGGCTGCAGCATCGCAGCCGGCTCGGCCGGGTCGCGCCGCAGGCGCACCCAGGGTTCAAGAATCTGTCCGGCCAGGTGAAACCACCAGGGGGAACGGCTACGGGAGGCGGTGGAATCCGCGGTCGAGATAGTCGGCATGCCGCTATTGTAGCTATTGCGGCGCCCGGCCTCTTAAGAACTCGTTTTGGCGGTGACCGTCGATGCGGCCGGCGCTGGGGCCGCCGTGGTGCTGGGCGCCGGCTCGCTGAGCCGCTTATGCGTCTCGCGGGCGTTCTTGAGCAGGTCCTCGCTGTACCAACGGCCGTCTTGCTGGATCAGCACCGATTCGGTCGAAAGCGGCTTGCCCAGCAGGACATAGTCGATCTTTACGCGGGCGTGCCCGTTGGCGTTTTCGATCGTGCTGAGCTTGACCGAGTCCCAGGTCTGGTCGAGCGACAGGCCATAGAGGTTCAGCACCTGCTTCAAGCCTGCATAGCCGATCGAGTACTTCTGCATGGCGGTGACGAAATCCATGCCGCGCAGCTCATCGGCCGATTTCAGATCCAGCTTGCGCGCCGTGGCAACGACAATGGTGACGCTCTGCTTGGCCTTGTCCTGGTCGAACCATGGCGCCTGCTGTACCCAGGGCGCCAGCGTGTCGACGATCGCGTTGGCCTGGGCTTTCTGCGTGGCGGTCATGTTCTTGTCCTGCTCCACGCCGGTCTTGGCGATCTGCTGGACGATGCCGATCATCACCGGCATCTGGTCGCGGTATTGTTGGGAGAGCTGCACAAGCTTCGGCCTGAATTCGGCGTAGCGCTTGTTTTCCGCATCCGGCTCGGTCCAGGCGGTGTAGTTCTTGGTGAACTCGGCCCGTTGTTCGTCGGTAAGCGGCTGGCGGTCGGGATCGGGTTTGCTCCAATCCAGCTGGAGTGTGGTGAAGTCCGCGGGCGGCAAGGCATGCTTCCAGAACCCGCCGAAGTCGCCGTTCTTGATCAGGGTGACAGACTGCTGCACTGCCGCTTCCGGCGTCTCGCCGCCCGGTGTCGCGGCTTGCTGCTGGTCCTTGTCATGGCAGGCGCCAAGGGCCAGAGCGGTAAGGGCGATAAACAGAAACGAGCGAAGGCGAAGGCTGCGCATGGGTGATCTCGCGGTGAGTGGCTGTTCGCAGCCAGGCGGGACGGCCGGCGGAGCGTATAGGTGGGGACGGCGCCTAAACAAGAGGCGGAGGGCGCGTCTGATGGCCCTAAAAGAAAACCCCGCGGGCGTTGGGCCTCGCGGGGTAATCCGGCAGAGCCGGAAGGGAAATGGCCTCGCCTGCAGTGAATTAGAGGTCAGCAGGATTTGGCGAGAGAGATATTACTTCTCTGTTAAAGCTAAGGCAATACCTTACATATATATGTCTAAGTTATTGATATTCAACAATTGACCTGAGTCAGTTGTAGCGCAGTGCGCCGATCTTCTGCTGCCGGCGCTGTTCGCGGGGCAGGCTCCAATCATTGTTGAACAGCGCCGGCTCCCACGAACCGTAGCTCGGGTTCGGCAACACGAACCAGCGCGTGCCGATCCACGCCATATAGGGAGCGATCGCCTTTTGGCGACCTTCGGCGGTGTTGGCCAGCACGTTGGCGAAATCGCCGATCTGATCGCCGAACTGCATCAGCACGCGATATTTACGGCTGATCAGCTGGCGACGGCAGCCCTTCTCAGTACCGACTTGCTCGCAGTCCTGCACAAAGGTGCCCAGGCCGAGGAAGGCTTCGGGGCCCGATACCGGCACGCCCGCCTTGCGCAGATTGCCCAGGGTGGCTTCGTCCAGGTCCTTGGCGCGGTTGGATACGTAGATCACCGCAATGCCGTGCTTCGCGGCGAACTGGGTGAACTCCACCACACCCGGCAGGGCGCGCGCTTTTTCTTCCTTGCACCAGGCCGCCCAGTCGGCTTCGTTGAACTCGCCACCGCTCTTGATCAAGCGCGCCTGATAGGGTGAGTTGTCCAATACGGTCTCGTCGATATCCAGCACCACGGCGGGCTTCAGGCCGGCGATGGAGGCGACGCGGTCATCCTTGGCCAGCGCGTCCCATTGCTTGTCTTTCATCGCGGCCAGCAGCCGGCTCTGCGCATCGCGGTAGGTCTGCAGATAAATCAGATCGTGTTCGACGGCCGTCTGCGTCCAGGCAACTGCATTGAGATTGTCGTCAGCAGGCGAAGATGCGGCGGGGATGGCTGGCGCCGGCATGACGGGCGCATAGGTATCCCGATGGGAGGGGGTGGACGAGCAACCGGCGAGCAGAACAAGCGCGGCAAGCGTGGCCGATGAACGAATAGACATGCTTTGGACCCTGTGGCTGAGACAAACGGATAATCTCGCTAAAGTTTACGACAGCACTGTGTCTGAACAGGTCACCGAGTGCAGGGCTGGCGATAGCGGCGAGGTACTGACAGACTCCCCGCAATTTCCTATGCGGCCGATCCATGGACCTTCATCAGCCCGCCCCGCGCCCCGCGCAGCCTGTCATTACCGTCGCCAGCTACATCCTGGTGGGCCTGGGCTTGCTGTTGATCCTGCTGCTGCACCTGTTGCCGGCGTTGCTGGCCGGGCTGCTGGTATTCGAGCTGGTGCAGTCGCTGGCGCCGCTGCTGGGGCGGCGCATTCCCAGCGATCGCGCGCGCGTGCTGGTGGTGGCGGTGCTCGGCGCGATCGTGGTCGGTCTGTTGATGCTGCTGATCCTTAGTACGGTCAGCTTTCTGCGCAACGAGATAGGCAATCCCGAGCAGCTGTGGCAGGTCCAGCTGATGCCGCTGGTCGAAAAGGCCCGCCAGCAACTACCGCCATCGATCACCGGCTGGCTTCCCGACAGCGTCGATGACCTGCGCATCATGGCGTTGGAGCTGACCCGCAAACATGCCAGCAGCCTGCAACTGCTTGGCAAGGGCGCCGCGCGTGCCCTGGTGCATATTCTTATCGGGCTGGTACTCGGGGCGATCGTTGCGCTGAGCCGTGCACGACCGGCGCATCAGGTCGGCCCGCTTGCCGCCGCGATGGGGCTGCGCTGCCAGCGGCTGGCCGAAGCGTTTCACAACATCGTGTTCGCGCAGATCAAGATTTCAGTCGTCAATACGGTCTTTACCGCGATTTTTCTGGTCGTCGTGCTGCCCCTGGCCGGCATCCATCTGCCGTTGACCAAGACGTTGATCCTGGTGACCTTCCTCGCCGGCCTGCTGCCGGTGATAGGCAACCTGATCTCCAACACGGCCATCACCGTCGTTGGCCTCTCGGTATCGCTATGGGTAGGCGTCGCGGCACTCGTCTTCCTGGTCCTGATCCACAAACTCGAGTACTTCCTCAATGCGCGCATCGTCGGCACGCAGATCCGCGCACGGGCATGGGAGCTGCTGATTGCGATGCTGGTGATGGAGGCTGCATTCGGGTTGGCGGGACTGATCGCCGCACCCATCTACTACGCGTATCTCAAGAGTGAGCTCGAGCAGGAGAAGCTCGTCTGATGCGCAAGAATGGCCGATCGCTAGAGGCCCGCATCGCAAGTTGAGGCGAATCGCAGGATATTGTTGCAGTTGAAACGATAGACTCGTCAGCTAATTTGCCGATGTATCTGCACATAAACCGTGCCCCGGCGATTGGGCATGATTTCACCATGGCGGACATCGGGTCGAAAAATACGATCCACCATAGACGAACGCGGCGATGTTGCCTCTGACCGTTGCTATCGCTCGAATCTGGCGAGGTTCACCGCCTTTGCATTTTCGAAATTGCATTGCCTGTTTTACGGGCTAAATAAATCGATATTTAAATCGCAGCCCATTTTATTTATTGATGATTGTATAAATAGAAAAATAAAGATTTCAGCCGTCGAAAGAAAAAGCGAATCACAAGAAATTTCGATGGCAAGAACTTGAAAAAAAGGGCGCAAAATATGGGGGTTTCGTGAGAAAAAAACGAAACTTGAACATTTCTCTTGAATACGTATTCTCGGAATCAAGCGGCCCTGTGGTGGAGGGTATTCGCGCTGCGTCGGTGGGGCACTGAGCAAGCGAATTAATCAGGGCCGGCACAAGAACACCTAGCCGAATTTCGTTGTTAGGTTTTTTGCTTTTTTTCGAGATTTTCGAGGGGAGTACCTACATGTCTATGCAGTACGCACGTTTCGCGCGTAAGAAGATTGTTTTGTCCGTCGCCCTGGCGCTTGGCGTCTACGGTGGCGCCGTCATGGCGCAGAGCACCGTGGGTATTGCCTACGGTACGGCCGATCCCGGCGCGCAGGTGCAATTGACCAATGTGAGCAGCGGCCAGGTACGCACCATCACGGCCGACAAAGATGGCCGTTTCCGTGCCGCGGCTCTTGTCCCGGGTAACTATCACATCAGTTACCCGCAAAAAGGCCAGGCGGTTACGCGCGATATCACCGTTTCGGCCGGTACTGGCTTCAATCTGGATGCCGGCACCGCGGTTGCGGCGGCGAGCGCCAACGCGACTCAGCTAGGTTCGATCACGGTCCAGGCCAACGCCCTTCCCGCGATCGACGTGTCCTCCGTGCAGACGACAACCACGTTCACGGCCGATCAGCTCAAGTCGCTCCCCATCGCCCGTAACGTGACGGCTGCGGCATTGCTCGCGCCGGGCGTGACGCGCGGCGACTCGGCGTTCGGTAACCTGGCGTCCTTTGGCGGTTCGTCCGTGGCGGAGAACTCCTACTACGTCAACGGCTTCAATGTCACCAACCAGTTCGATTCGCTCAGCTTCGCGCAGGTGCCGTATGAAGCGATCGACTCGGAAAACATCCAGGATGGCGCGTTCGGTCCGGAATACGGCAACTCTACCGGTGGTGTGATCTCGATTCAGACCAAGCAGGGTACGAACGAGTGGAAGGGTGGCATCGATGACACCTGGAATCCGGTCGGGCTGCAAGGCAGTTTCCCGACTGTGTACAAGAACAACGGTACGCTGCAGCAGGTCAATAGCGGCAATCGCAACTATGCTGCGGCCAACAGCAATACGCCCGGTAGCCCGGTCGACTTCAGCAATCGCTGGAGCGCCTGGTTGGGCGGTCCGCTGATCAAGGACAAGTTGTTCATCTTCGCCCTGGTCAGTCAGACCAAGACCAACGACCAGAGCTACGGTACCTACATCCCCGATGGTGGTACCAACGGCGGTGGCTTCCAGCAGACGGAAGAAAAAGATCCGTACTGGTTGGTCAAGATGAACTGGAACATCAACGAGGACAACATCCTCGAGTACACCGGTTTTAGCGATACCCGTCACTACAGCACGGATGTTTACAACTACGGCTTCGACGCGAACAACAACCCCTATCATTTCGATCAGCAGGGTGTGTACAACCAGAAAGCCGGCGGCCAGACCAATATTCTCAAGTACACCGGCTACATCACCGACAGCTTCAACGTCCAGGTGCAGTACGGCAAGAGCAAAAACAAGCGCATCAATACCGCGGTCTCGGCGAACGGTACGGTGGAAAGCTACGATGGCATTCTCGCCGATGCGCCCTTCGCGCCCGGTTGCCCGGCGATCAACGACAGGCGCAATCCGGTCATTGCCGGTCAGCTTGCACCGATTCAGTCGTGCGCTTTCGTGCCCGGTGGCTCGCTCAACAGTGCAGACGGCGAAGACTCGCGCTCCAGTGGTCGTATCGACCTGCAATGGAAAGTGGGCGATCACGAACTGTCCGGTGGCTTCACTCGTGATGTGACCAAGTCCAATACGGGTACTGTCTACGAAGGCGGCGCTCTGTACGAGTACGACCCCCTGTCACCGACCTCGGGTGCTTCTCCGGCGGACAACACCGTCACACAGACGGTATTTGCGACGGGTGCCAAGGTCGGCATCACTCAGCGCGCCGAATACGTGCAGGATCTGTGGCACATCACGGACAACTTCGTCGCGCGTCTGGGCTTGCGCAATGACCAGTTCAACAACCGCAATGGTCTGGGCCAGACCTACCTCAGTCAGGGCCACAATCTCCAGCCGCGCCTGGGCGTGTCATGGGATGTCAATGGCGATTCCTCGACCAAGCTGTACGCTAGCGCCGGCGATTACTCGCTGCCGGTCGATGCGGGCGTGGCCATCCGCGGTGCCGCCGCTTCGTTGTATCGCATCCAGACGTACAACTACACCAGCATCGATCCGACGACCGGCGTGCCGCAAGGCCTGACCCCGATTGGCGACCCGCTGTACGCCAACGGCGAAACCGGAGTGACTCCGCCCGCGCAGTCGGTAGCTTCGTCCGGCCTCAAGCCCTTCAAGCAGCGTGAGTTCATCCTGGGCGGTCAGCAGCAGCTGGCTGGCTGGACGCTGGGTGCCAAGGCGATCTATCGCAAGGTGCTGACGGGCATCGACGACACCTGCGACTTCCGTCCGGTCGCCGCTTATGCCAATGCAACGTATGGCATGGCGCTGGATCCGAACTCGTTGTCGCCTCCGGGTGACAACCCGGGCCTGCCGGGCTGCTACATCTTCAATCCGGGTAGCGGCATGAACCTGCAGTTGCCGCTGGTGGCGGGCAGCAGCCAGCTCTATCCGGTTCATCTGAGCGCGGCCCAGCTTGGCGAGCCCAAGTACAAGCGCGACTACTACGCTCTTCAGTTGACGGCGGAAAAGAACTTCGACGACAAGTTCTATCTGAACGTCTCCTACGTGTGGGCCAAGTCCTGGGGTAACTCCGAAGGTCTGGTGGACTCGAACATCGGCCAGGCCGACACGGGTACGTCGGAGCTGTTCGACTATCCGGAACTCATGACCGGTGCCAACGGCAATCAGCCGAACGATCGCCGCCACACGTTGAAGGCATTTGGCGCGTGGAACATCACCAACGAATGGCAGCTGGGCGCGAACTTCATCTGGCAGTCCGGCCGTCCGGAGAACTGCTACGGTGATGCGCCGATCGACAACGTGATCGGCGGTTATGGTTCGGGCGGCGCCTCGCCGTACCTGTATTGCACGGCTGCCGACGGTACAAACGGCCATACCGCACCGCGCGGTTCGATCGGTACCACGCCGAACTACTGGCAGCTCGACCTCAACGGCTCGTACAAGCCGCAGTGGGCGAAGGGCGTGACGCTCCGCGCGACCGTGTTCAACGTGTTCAACAAGCATCAGGTGTTGACCGTGAACGAAGTCCAGAACGCGAACTACAATTCGGACCTGGGTATCGCCGGCAGCACGTTCAACTCGTCGACCTTCCTGACCCCGACGGGCTTCCAGCCGCCGCGTTACGTGCAGCTCAACGCGGAATACGACTTCTCGCTGTAACCGTTAACCCCATCCCTTGCTTGCGAGGGATGGCTCAAAAGCCGCACAGACCTTTCAAGTCTGTGCGGTTTTTTTTTGCCTTTCTGCGTGCGTGCCGGGAGCACCTAGCGTTATTAAGTACTGCCGTAAGTTTCGCGTAACCAATATTCTTCATTAAATACATATGGTTATAAAAAACCCTACCTTCTTGCGGATATGTAAATTTCGCAACTAAATGTTGCGTGCGCGAAATCTCCATGTTAAACAGTTGTCAAGCACGACTGTCTGAATTGGGGTCAGGCAAAGGGGACACAGGCCTCGTCGCGCCACGTTCCGGGGGAAGGGAAGCCAGGAGGAGGCTCCCTCGGAAATCTTCAAGTTAGAAAAGCTTTAGGGGAGTTACCAATGTTGAAGTCCAAGCTTGCGGCCGCCGTCGTGGTGGCCTTGGCGTTCGGCTATTCCAGCGCGTATGCCGCTGGCGCACCGCAAGACGCACAAAACAACCAGGATCAGTCGCCCGACACGGCTAAGGTCAAGAGGCTGGAAGCGGTCACTGTGACCGGCTCGCTGATTCCGCAGACACAGGTTGAGACCTCTACACCGGTCATCACCATTACGGCCAATGACCTGAAAGCCAAGGGTTTCACTACGGTCGCAGAAGCGCTGCAGCAATCGTCGTTTGCGACAGGTAGCGTGCAGGGCCCGAACGCATCTGGTGGCTTCACTCAAACGGCTCAGACCCTAAGTATTTTTGGCTTGCCAGTCGGCTTCGTGAAGTACCTAATCGACGGTCGTCCGATGGGCGACTTCCCCGCGCTCTACAACGGTAGCGACACATTCAATAATCTGAGCGGCATTCCTGTAGAGATGGTCGATCACATCGACATTTTGCCGGGTGGCCAGTCATCGCTGTACGGTTCGGACGCGATCGCGGGCGTGATCAATATCGTGCTCAAGAAAAAGCTCGATGGCCCGGTGATTGATGTGCGCTACGGCTGGCACAAGGATGGCGGCGGTGCCGATCGACGCGTCTATCTGGCCGATAGCTTCAACTGGGGCAAGCTGAATGTCATGGCAGGCATCCAGTTCGAAAGCACTCAGCCGATCTGGTCAAGAGATCGCAGCCTGACTCGTCAGTTCTATACGCAAGGTACAGGCCCAGCTACGGCCTCGCGCGACTACTTGGTTATCAGCGGCACGGCGACCAGAAACGGCTACTACGACCCCAATGTGCTTAACCCTGGCGTTGGTTGCGATAACGTCACTGGCCAGTTCGGTGGCACGGAGGGCTATCGCACTCGTGCCAATAGTGGCAGCTATTGCGGTTCGTTCACCACGCCTGGCAATGCCACGATGACCAGCGACCAGAAGACGGCAAATCTGTATACCCATGCCACCTTCGACGTGAACGATGGCCTGCAGCTTTATGGCGACCTGCTGTACAACTACGACGAGCAGAAGTACTCGCCGGGCTCCAACTTCATGTTCTGGAGCAACTCGCTCAACTACGGCTATATCTACGATCCGCGCCTGGATGACTTTGTCCAGCTTCAGCATGCCTTCTCGCCTGAAGAAGTGGGCGGCTACAAATCCATTCTCAACAAGAATACCGAAAACTCCTACATGCTGACGCTGGGCGGCAAGGGTACGTTCGGCTCATCGAACTGGGACTATGACCTTGCGTTCACTCACTCGGACGACAAGTTGACCCAGCGTGGTTTCCAGCGTTGGAACGATCCCATCGAGAACTATTTCCTGACTCATGTGCTGGGTCCGGATGAGGGTCCCGATCCTTATGGGGCCGGTTATGAGACCTTCGAGCCGAACTACAACGCGTTTTTCAGCCCGGTCTCTCAGGCAGATTTCCGCAGCTTCACCGGCTACACCACCACTCGCGCCAAGACGTGGGACAACATGTTGCGCGGCCAGATCACCAACGCGTCGCTGTTCTCCTTGCCGGGTGGCGATGCCGGCTTGGCACTCGTTGCCGAAGGCGGTAACCAGGGCTGGGATTACACGCCAGATCCGCGCTTGATGGATGGTGAGGTTTGGGGCACCACCGATGTGCAGGGTGCAGGCCACCGTTCGCGTTGGGCGACCACGGCGGAGTTGAGCTTGCCAGTGTTCTCCATGCTGACTCTGAACGCGTCCGGTCGCTATGACGATTACCGCGTGCAGGGCCAGAACGTTAAGCATGGTACGTACAACCTTGGCTTCGAGTTCCGCCCCTGGGATGTGTTGCTGGTTCGCGGCAGGTACGGTACGGCTTTCAAGGTTCCGACGTTGTCTGACGAATTCCAGGGTCCCAGCGGCTACTACAATACGGTCACCGACTACTACAACTGCGCCGCCTCGAATGGTGGGGTGTTGAACCTGGATACCTGTCCGTCCAAGTACAACTCGGTGGAGTACTTTGGCCAAGTGTCGGGCAATCCGAAGCTGAAGCCGATTACTGCAAAGGCGTGGAACTACGGCATCGTACTCGCGCCGCTTCCGCAGATGTCCTTCAGTGTTGATTACTACCATTTCAACATCAGCAACGAGGTCAACCAGCAGAGTGCCGATCAGCTCGCGTTGACTGAGTACCAGTGCCGCACTGGTATCCAGGACATTAATACGCCGACTTGCCAGGCTGCCATCAGCCAGATCGAGCGTGGCTCTCCGACGCAAGCTGGTTTCCTGGGCGACATCCTTCAGATTTCGACGCCGAAGGTGAACGTGTCCAAGGAGCTGGTCAACTCCGTCGTAGCGAATTTTGGTTACCTGCAGGATATCGGCCGCTTCGGCAAGCTGACGTTCAATGCGTCGTACAGCAATGTGCTGAAGCACGAGCTGCAACAGTATCCGGGCGATCCGGTCATCGACGAGCTGCGTGATCCGACCTTCAGTACTGATTTCAAGACGAAGGTGAATGGCTCGGTGACCTGGACCTATGGCCAGTGGAGCACGACGCTGTATGGCAATCGTTATGGTGCCACGCCGAATTACCTGTCTACGGTACATGGCTATGGCTATCCGGGTGCGGGCAAACTGTCGCCGTGGATTCTCTACAACGCCAGCGTGACCTTCAACCCGATGGACAACCTTGCGCTGTCCTTCTTGGTCAACAATGTGTTCAACAAGATGCCGCCGGAAGATCACAGCTATCCCGGCACCACGGGTCAGCCGTTCAATGTGCTGAACTACAACGTGAATGGGCGCGCTTATTACGTCCAGGCGACTTACAAGTTCGGCTCTGCGAAGTAATGCTCGAAAAAAGCCCCGGATTTCCGGGGCTTTTTTTTGGAAAGCTCGCGGTCATCAATTGATAGCCGCGAGTATATGTCCTGCATTTGAAAACTACGGATGGACAGATAATGTCGCGATTTATCGCAGCAGTATTTTTACACCTACTTTTACTATGCGTATGTCGTGAAGCTCGCGCCGATCAAATTTGCTTCGGCGTCGGCCCGGACAAAGTTACGGTGGACGCGCAGGGCGTATGGAGCGTCTCTCATGATCGTGCATGTGTAACGATCATACCAGGCCCCGGGGTGGGAAGCCCAGGTGGTCCTGGAGGGGGAGGCGGCGTCGGAGGGGCCGGGAGCCCTCATGTCGGCAACAACCCCCAGACCAACACCAGTACGAAACCACAGCAAAGAAAGAACCCATGTCCAGATCAGGTCGCCGATCCGATTCTGCTCAGTACTGGCGACAAGATCGAATCAGCTACTGATTTCGCCATGCCCGGAGAAATGGGCTTGAGCTTCAGTCGATACTATGTATCGCGACATATTCACGGTTCAACCACGTTGGGAGGTTGGAATGACAATCTCGCATACGAACTGCACATCACTTGCTTCACCGATATAGCTGGCAGCTGCAATACCGCGACGTTCTGGCGACCTGACGGCTCGACGTTGTCTTTTACTCAGAGCGGGCAAGGTGCCAATGCGCAGCACCTGCATGGGCCATTTACTGAAGTAGGTGGTGGCGGTCACGCGACGTTGACCTACATTCCCGGCGACGACCCTGGTGTCGTCGATACCTATGTCCTCGTCGATGAGGATGCGATGGTCTATACCTTCCGGCCGAACGGCGCGTTGACGCCCCCGACCGGCCTGGTATCGATCAAGAATCCCGCGGGTGTCGGCTGGACCATTGGCCAATCACCAGATGGAACCATTACGAACGTCACGCATACATCTGGGCAACGCATGAGGCTCGTGACGTCAATGGAAGGCAATGTCGGCGTTCTAACGGTGACGGATCCGGCCGGCAACAATTACGTCTATAAGTCGCTCGCGGGCAATAGCACGACGTTCGATCTAGTGCCATTGAACATTGCCGAGGTCGACCTGCCCGGCACCACGCCCACTACGATTACCTACAGCTACACCGGCATCGATCCGAACAATAGCGCCTCGATTGCGCTCAGTCAGGTGAGCTATAACGGAGTTCCCTACGAGCTTACCCATTACGACAGCAGCGGTAGAGCAGATCAGACCAGCGCGGCGGATGGTACGCACAAAGTCTCGGTTGTGTATTCCTCGAATGCCACAGGTCCGATTGCAACTCTTACTAACGAGCTTGGCCATGTCTCGGTCTATCAATTTGATGCCAAGGCGGAACTGAAATCCATCACAGGACAAGTTTCCGCGCGTTGCGCTGCGACATTCGCATCTAACACATATGATGCGAACGGCAATTTGCAGTCAGCTACTGATAATAATGGATACGTTATCAACTACACCTACGCGGATAACGGTCAACTTCAGCAACGCATCGAAGCTGCAGGCACGCCACTAGCACGGACGACCAACTATCAGTGGGATACGACGCCAGGGACTGATCGACTGCTCTCGATAACGGTTGTCGGCTACACCAAGACCACCTACGCGTATGACGCAAATAGCCGAATTATCAGCATCGCAACCACTAATCTTTCCAATCATGGTATTGCGAATCAGACATTGACCACTGGATACGGATACACGCTGTATGCCAATGGCATGGTCCAGACCACAGTGGTGACGCATCCATCGCCAAATGGGAGCAACACGGATACCTATCATTACGACACACTGGGCAATCTGACGTCGTACGTCGACGGCTTGGGGCATGCCACCAGCTACAGTAATTACAACTTGCTGGCCGAGCCAGGCCGCGCAATCGGTCCGAATGGCGACGTCACCGACTACACCTATGAAGCTCAGGGTCGCCTTGCCAGCAAGACGATCTATCCCGCTGGCAGCGCGGCTACAACTAATTACCAGTATGACGGATTCGGTCTGCTGAGCTATCTGCAGACACCGGATGGCGCGACGGTCACGTGGAACAGGGACGCTTACATGCAGGTCCATACAGTTGTGCGTAACGACAAGGACGGTGATTCCACTGAGACATTCGGGCGTGATGCCATGGGTAACGTGACATCTTATGCGCTTACGCGCGGCTCGGATGTTGGCTTGTCGTGGACAGCCGTCTATGACGAGTTGGGAAGGCTCTATCAAAAGATGGGCAATCATAGTCAGCTGACGTCGTACACCTATGACGGCAACGGTAATGTCCACACTATTACTAATGCTGCCGGACACGTTGTTGCCTACGACCACGATGCGCTCAACCGAGTCATCAAAATCACTGAATCCGGTGGTGCAACGCCAGTGGCGCCGACAGCTTCTCCTATTCTGACTGTGCCGGGTAGCAGTACCACCGGAAGCTACGTAGTCAGCTGGACAGGAGTCAGTGGAGCCAGCAGCTATACGCTGCAAGAGCAGGTAAACGGTGGGGCATGGAGCTCGGTCCAAAGCAATAGTTCGGGCAGCTGGAATACGAGCGGCAAGGCCAACGGCACCTATGGTTATCGTGTACAGGCATGCAACGCGGTGGGGTGTGGTCCGTTCAGTGTAGTGTCTTCCATTGTCGTCGCCATCCCACCCCCGCCAGCCAGCGCGCCCTCCATTAGCGTACCCACCAGCAGTTTCTCCGGCAGCTATAGCGTGAGCTGGACTGGGGTATCCGGTGCTTCGACATACGTCCTGCAGGAGCAGGTCAATGCCGGTGCCTGGGCAACAGTACAAAACAATGCATCGGCTGCTTGGAGTACCAGTGGGCGTGGGACCGGCACGTATGGTTATCGCGTTCAGGCCTGTAACATCACCGGCTGTGGCCCATGGAGCGCGACAGCAACGATCGCTGTGACCTTGCCGCCTGCCACCGCCCCTGGAATCAGTGTGCCGGCGAGCAGCAATAACGGTGCATATACGATTACCTGGAGCGGTGTTGCAGGGGCTTCAAGCTATCTCTTGCAGGAGCAAGTCAATGGTGGCACCTGGACCACAGTACAAAACAATGCCTCGGGCAGTTGGAGCACGAATGGACGCGCAGGGGGCAGTTACAGTTATCGCGTTCAGGCTTGTAACGCCGCGGGATGTGGTCCTTTCAGTTCGGCACCCACGTTGATCGTCAATATCCCACTTGCGTTCGACGGTCAGCAGTATTTTGCCTCCAGCGTAGTTTCGACCCAGACCGGCATTGCCTCGGCGATCATCGGTTTCGATATTGCCACTGGTAGCACCTGGGAAATTTATTCGATCAGCTATGTCAATACACGACAGCTGCGTCGTGTACAGGCATCTGGCGCGGTACCTACAGGCGCAACGTCGCTCAAGTACACCTGGACTTTGGTAGGCGTGCCTAGTGGTGCAATTGATGGTGGTGGCTCCGCACCGACATCAGCTGCCTCGCCGATAGCGATTAGCGGCAATCCTGACACGGAATACGGCACTGCCTCGGTGTCTTGGGGGGCGCCTCTGCGAGGGCGAACTTACCAGCTCAAAATCGACTTCTACAACACCGCCGGGGTGAATATCTCGACCTCCATCGCGACCCTGACGGCCGAGGTATCGGGATCGCCATGAAAATGGGCCAACAGGGATACTGCAAGAAAAGCGTTTTTTTGCGTATTTTGGATGCTATGGGGGCAGTCATATGAATGGAGTACCTCAACAGAACCTACGCCGCGTAGGCTTGGTTGTAATGCTTGCAGCAGCAATGCTGGGAGCCGGTACGGTCAATGCCGACGATCTGCCGGTGGTGACTACGATTTCCTATGACAGCGGAGACCATGTAGTTGGTATTGTCGATCCGCGCGGTGTAGCGACGAATTACGTGTATGACGGCTTGGGGCAACTCTGGCAACAAATCAGTCCGGACACCGGTACGACTTCAATTACGTTTGATGCGTATGGCCGCCGAATTGCTCAAACTCGGGCAGACGGCGTCCAAACCAGTTTCGGTTACGACAGCATCAATCGGTTGACTAGTATCAGTGCTGGGGGCGGCAATCAGACTCTTTCGTACGATACATGCACCAATGGTCTTGAGCGGCTTTGTAACGTGTCGGATGCCACGGGAACCGTATCTTATACCTACACTCCCGAGGGCTGGCTAAGCGGGAGAGGGTTCTCGATCGGCGCTAATACATATGCGCTGGGCTTCGGATACGATGCGATGGGGCACTTGGCTTCAGTGGTGTATCCGGACGGAAATGTCGCTACTTATATTCTGAGCAGGGGAGTCGCTGCCGGAGTAACTTTGACTGTGAATGGAGCCACCACGCAGGGGGCCTCCTCCGTCACCTATCGCCCTGGCAATATTGGGATGTCATCCTGGGCCTCCAGCAATGGCCTGATCAACACGCTTGCTTGGGATAACGACGGACGCCTCACTTCGATCAATGCAGGCAGCATACAGGCTCTGAATTTCAACTACGACAATGGCGATCGTCTAACCCAGATTGCAAATGGGGTAGATACAGCGATGACTCAAGTTTTTACCTATGACGCCATGTCTAGGCTCGGCTCGATAGCCTCGAGCGCGGATAATGAAAGCTTTCAATACGATGCGAATGGGAATCGCTTAACCCACCTAAGGAATGGCTCTTCGGTGACCGTTGGGGTGAGTGCCAACAACAACCAAGTGACGAGCCTCGCGGGCGCAAGCAATGAAAGTTATGGCTATGACGCGCAAGGTAATCTGACGACAGTGTCAGGTACGCCTACCTTTACATACGACATGTTCAACCGGATGGCAGCGGCGAATGGTGCAAGCTACTACGTCAATCCTGAAGGGCAGCGCTTGCGCAAAATCGTTGGCGGCCAGACCACACTGTTCGCGCCGGCTAGCAATGGCGCGCTGTTAGCTGAGAGCCAAGTCAGCGGCTGGAGCGACTACGTGTGGCTCAACGGTCGGCTAGCCAGCCGTATCGTGGGTGGGCAAATTCAGGCGATTCATGATGACCAGGTCGGCCGCCCAGAGGTATTGACAGATGCATCGCAGACGGTCGTCTGGCGTGCACGCAACTTTGCCTTTGATAGGAGTGTGACCACTTCAAGCACGGTGGCGTTGAATATCGGCCTACCTGGTCAGTATTATGATGCGGAGACAGGAAATTGGAATAATGGGGCTCGTGACTACAATCCTGAACTAGGACGGTATATCGAAAGTGATCCTGTGGGTATATTGGCGGGATCTAATACGTATACCTATGTAGGAAGCAATCCAGTTCTTTATACCGACCCATATGGACTTGCTCCAAATGATCGGCTGTGGAAGGTATTTTGTGTCGTATATTTTATAGCTTGTAATCAAAATCCTCAGATAAACCCCCAGCTTCCAGATGAAGCTCCGCCATCATATGAGGCACCTGCGGACCCTCCTGGAAAAACGCCGACCAAGCCGCTACAGCGCCCCGTACAGCCCAGACCAGCACCCGAAATCTGTCCCCGGACCGGACCGCCTGGCACGGATGGGTCTGAGCCAACGCAGCCGCCAGTAGAGATACCAATTGTGCTTCCACCGTCTGTGCCATGGTTTTTCATTCTGCCACCAGGTTTTAGGGAGATAATGCAGATGGAGCAGCAGGCAAATCAGCCGGTTGTGACTTAATTTCTAAGCTACCATTGGGCGAGTAGGCGGCATGGATACACAAGACTGTGTTAGTCGATTAGAAGAGCTCGATGCTAGAGGGGAGATTGCTCAGGCGTTAGAGCTTTGTGAATCGGAAGCTTGCTCCGAGGTCGCCCAGTGTCAGCGGTATCTAGGTTGGTACTACGCAAATCATGGTGACCCAGAGCTGGCTTGCGAGTGGTATCGAAAGGCAGTGATACAGGGCAGCACTGAAGCCAATGAGGAGTACTTCAAATGCGTGCTTATGATCGATGCAAAAGGAGATAAAAAGAAGGCAATCGACCTGTGTATGCAGTCACCGATGTCACTCTATGTGAACTGTCAGCGTTATTTGGCAAGGGCTTTCTACGCGCAAGGAGACTCGGATGCCACATTACTATGGTGTTTGAAGGTCGCGGAACATGGTGATCGGGATGACGTCCTTTATGTTGGAAGAATATTTTTGTCTAGAAACGAGTCGGAAGGAGCGGTCAAGTATCTCGAGCTCGCTGCCACTCAGGGCAGCGCTCATGCGAGTCAGCTTTTGGGGGAAATTTACGCATTCGGTCTGGGGGTCCCCAAGGACGAACATTTAGCGATTGGCTTTTATAGAGTGGGTGCAGACAATGGTTTAATGCTTAGCCAAGTGCGCCTCCTGCATCTATATCGTTCCAATGCTGGATATATTAAGCGGTTAATTTTATCGATAAATATAATTTTCGTTACTGTAAAAACAATATTTATAAAGATAAAAAATAAAAATGATGCCAGGCTGGTTGACATTCCTGGGTAAAATTAACAAGGCCGTTTGTGATCGGGTGGCTTGTTTGGATACTTATCTTGCAAGCACTTTGAATATGCTATGTATGTCAAAGCCAACTGGCGCAACGCATGCGTAAGACTCGTTTTGGTCCGGCGGTCAAATCGTGTTGAAGCACCAGTGGATTGGAGAAATCTACAACTCCTGGACTAAGAGCTACCCGCCAGCATCGCCGCAATCTTCGCCATATGCGACTCGGCCGTCTCCCGGACTACCTCTTTGTCCGCCTCCGGATCCTTGCCCTGCCAATGCAGATCGTCCTGTGGCAGCTCATGCAGGAAGCGGCTGGGCTGGTTGCTGTGCACTTCGCCGTAGCGCTTGGTCTTGGCTGACCACGACAGGGTCAGCATTTCCTTGGCGCGGGTAATGCCGACGTACATCAGGCGGCGCTCTTCGTCGATGCGGCCTTCGTCGATCGCGCCGTCGTGGGGCAGGGTGCCGTCTTCGCAGCCAACGATAAAGACGAAGCGAAATTCCAGGCCTTTGGCGGAGTGCAGGGTCATCATGCGCACCGCGTTGCCGGGTTCGTCGCGGTCGGCGTGGCTGAGCAGGGCGAGCTGGGCGGCGAGGTCGCCGGCGCTGTTGTTGCCCTTCTGCATGGCGCGGAACCAGTCGGCCAGTTCGCGCAGGTTGCCCAGGCGGCGTTCGCGCAATGTGGCATCGGTCGTGCTGGCGGCGATCTGCGCGGCGTAGCCGGTACGCTTGAGAATGGTCTCGACCAGGTCGGCGGCGCTTTCGTGTTGCGCCGAGCTGCGTAGCTCGTCGAGCAGGCTGGTGAACGATGCCAGCGCGGCGGCAGGGCGCGGCGTGAGCTGGCGCAAGACGGCATCGCTGCGGGCCGCGTCGAGCAAGGATGCGTGCCTGGTTTGCGCGATCTGGCCGAGTTTTTCCAGAGTGGTGGCGCCGATCTCGCGCTTGGGTACGTTAACCACACGCAGAAACGCCGCGTCGTCGCTAGGGTTGGTCAACAGGCGCAAGTAGCAAAGCAGATCTTTGACTTCGGCACGGTCCAGGAACGACAGCGCGCCCGTGAGGTGATACGGAATGCGCGCGAGACGCAGTGCTTTTTCCAGCGGACGCGCCTGGAAATTGCCGCGATAAAGAATGGCGATATCGTGCCAGCGTGCCTTGTGCTTCTCCGCCAGGGTGGTGGCGATGGCGGCGACGCGCTCGGCTTCGTGTTCGTTTTCCTTGCACTCCAGTACGCGGATCTGCGCGCCTTCGGGGTGTTCGCTCCACAACTTTTTTTCGTGCAGATGCGGGTTGTTGGCGATCAGCTTGTTGGCGGCGCGCAGGATGCGTTTGCCGCAGCGGTAGTTCTGTTCCAGCTTGATCACGCGCAGGTTCGGCCAGTCGCGGCCGAGCTGGTCGATGTTCTCCGGGTTGGCGCCGCGCCAGGCGTAGATCGACTGGTCGTCGTCGCCGACGCAGGTAATGCGGCCGCGCTCGCCGGCCAGCGCCTTGAGCAGCTGGTACTGGGCGTCGTTGGTGTCCTGGTATTCGTCGACCAGCAGATAGCGCAGGCGTTCGCGCCAGCCCTCACGGCACTCGGCGTCGTTCTCCAGGATAGTCAGAGGCAGACGGATCAGGTCGTCGAAATCCACCGCGTTGAATGCCGCCAGGCGAGCCTGATACAGCTCGTAGATCATGGCCGCGTCCTGCTCGCGCGGGCTACGCGCGGCCGCTTGGGCCTGGGCTGGCGACAGGCCCGAGTTCTTGGCACGGCTGACCAGGTTGCGTAGCGCGAACAACGCGTCGGGCTTGATGCCCTTGGGCGCCAGCTCTTTGATGATGCTTTCGCTGTCGTCGGCATCGAGTACCGAAAAGCCTTTGCGCAGGCCGGCGCGCGCGTGCTCGATCTGCAGGAATTTCAGGCCCAGCGCGTGGAAGGTGCATACGGTCAGCGCCGCGGCGTCCTCGCTGCTGATCAGCTTGGCCACGCGCTCGCGCATTTCCTTGGCCGCCTTGTTGGTGAAGGTGATCGCGGCGATCTTGGCGGCGGGAAGCTTCTTGCGCGCAATCAGGTACGCGATCTTCTGCGTGATCACCGAGGTCTTGCCGGAACCGGCACCGGCAAGCACCAGCAGCGGGCTGTCGCAGTGTTCGACGGCGGCCAATTGTTGCGGATTGAGCATGATCGGGACGATGCGAGAGGCGGCGCCCGATGTTACCAGAGCCTACCTGCTACGCTTGGGGGCTTGGGAACAATGGATGGGCGCCATAGACGGCGGGCCAGGGGATGAAAGCATGACGAATCAGGACGATGCAGCGTTCGAGCGTTGCGATGTGGCCATCATTGGCGGCGGGCCGGCGGGAAGTACGGCCGCGACGCTGTTGGCCCGGCGCGGTTACAAGGTGGTCGTGCTGGAGAAGGCCCATCATCCGCGTTTCCATATCGGCGAATCGCTGTTGCCGATGAACCTGCCGGTGTTCGAGCGCCTTGGGGTGCTGGACAAGGTGCGCGCCATGGGTGTGTACAAGGCCGGGGCGGATTTCGAGGCGGACAACGCGCGCGGCTACAACACCTATGCCTTCAGTCGCGTGGTCGGAGAAAGCCCGCCGCATGCGTTCCAGGTATGGCGCCAGGACTTCGACCGGATGCTGTTCGAGCACGCGTGTGAGAGCGGTGCGGATGGCCGCGAGGGCCATGAGGTGGTGCAGGTCGAACAGACCGGTTCGCGCGAATCGCATCTCGAAGTACGCAGCGACGACGGGCGCAGCTACCAGTTGTTGACGCGTTATGTGGTCGATGCCAGCGGTCGCGATGCTTTGCTGTCGCGCCGCAAGAAGCTCAAGCGCAAGAACCCGGAGCATCAGAGTGCGGCCATTTTCGGCCATTTCCGCAATGCGACTTATCGCAGCGGGGAGGACGCCGGCAACATCAGCATCTACAGCTTTGCGCATGGCTGGATGTGGATGATCCCGCTGCCCGATGGCGTGATGAGCGTGGGGGCGGTATGTCGCCCCGATTACCTCAAGCAGCGCCGTGGCAGCCCGGCCGAGTTTCTGCTGGAGACGTTGCGATCGAACCCGGCGCTGTGGGAGCGCGTGCGCCAGGCCGAGCTGATCGGCGACGAGGTACGCGTCACCGGCAACTACTCCTATGACTCCGGGCGCATGGGTGGGCCGGGCTGGCTGCTGATCGGCGACGCCTTCGCCTTCCTCGATCCGGTGTTCTCCTCGGGCGTGTACCTGGCCATGAGCGGCGCCGAGAACGCCGTGGCAGTGGTCGACCAGGCCCTGCGCGAGCCGCGCCACGAAATGCGCCTGATCCGCCGGCTGGAGCGCCGCCAGCGTGCGGGCATGCGGCGTTTCGCGTTCTTTATCTACCGGTTCAACGGCCCGGTCATGCAGCACCTGTTCCGCAATTCCAAGGGGTTCCTGCAACTGGACCGGGGCGTCACCTCGATGCTGGCCGGCGATGTCTTCGATTCGTTCCCGGTGTGGTGGCGCCTGCAGGTGTTCAGGCTGGTCTACGCGATCCATGCCCTGTGCGATCGCTCGCGCTGGGCAGCCGAGCGCAAGCTGCGCCTCGATCAGGCCCGAACGGCCTTTACGGGGGGAACGACTCAGGTAGACGACGCCTGACGGCGTTACCATGTGCACCTGATTGAAGGGTGCACGATGGCCAAGCTCTATTTCTACTACTCGGCAATGAATGCCGGAAAGACCACCACGCTGCTGCAAAGCGCGTACAACTATCACGAGCGCGGCATGCGCACGCTGATCCTCACGCCGGCGCTGGACAACCGCTTCGGCGAGGGTGTCGTGGCCTCGCGCATCGGCCTGAAGGCGAATGCGCGGCGATTCTCCGGGGAGGAGGACCTGTTCGCCATGGTGCAAGCCGATATCGCCGCGCAAGGTGCCTTGCACTGTGTATTCGTCGACGAAGCGCAGTTTCTGACCAAGGCGCAGGTCTGGCAGCTCTCCGATGTGGTGGACAAACTGAACATACCGGTGCTGGCCTATGGCCTGCGCACGGATTTCCTCGGCGAATTGTTCGAGGGGAGCCGCTATCTGTTGGCCTGGGCGGATAACCTGGAGGAGATCAAGACGATCTGCCATACCGGCCGCAAGGCCACCATGGTGGTTCGCGTAGATGAACAGGGCCGCGCCGTGACCGACGGTCCGCAGGTTGAGATCGGCGGCAACGACCGCTATGTCTCGGTGAGCCGCGCCGAGTTCAAGAACATCACCGAGGGGCGCGGCCGCATCGAATTGCAGCAGACCGTGCTGCCGCTGGGCGAGCGGCGCTGAGCCCTCGCGTTGTCACCACAAGGATTCCCCCTATGAGCAAGCCCGTCATCCTCCCCGCCTGGCAGCGCCCGCATTGGCAGCCCAGCGACGAAGAAATCCTGCTGCAGTTCTATGTCTTCGGCAATTTCGGCACCGGCCGGCCGCCGATGCAGGACTATGGCAGCGACGGCCTGCCGCATGGCGTGGAGATGACCAGCTATCACCACAATGCGCTGCGCCAGTGGGAGGGCTACCCGCTCAAGGGCGGCCTGGGCCGCATGCTCAAGGAAGACGCCGCCGAGGCATACAAGCTGGCGCTCGACGCGCCGCAGGTGCTGGTGATCCGCGGCCGCATCAAGGACAGCCAGGCGACGGGCTATCTGCGCGATACGTTCGGCGTGATGGCTGCACTGCTGGATGTGGGCGGTACGGCGATTTTCGATCCGCAGATCGTCAGCCTGCTCGATGCGGATGCATGGCGCCGCCGTTACCTCATCGCCGATGGTGCACCGACCCGCAACCATTTGCTGATCATGCGCGACGGCGAAGACCAGCTTGGACGCTCCTGGGTCCACACGCGTGGCATGCGCAAGTTCGGCAGGCCGGACATCAGCCTGCGCAACGTGCCCGACCGCGATATCGACCGTGCCGGCCAGCTATGCGAACGCCTGGCCGATATGCAGGCATTGGGTGCGCATTTTGTCGACGGCCAGTCGCTGGAGGCCGAGGGTGTACCGGGCCTTGTCGCCAAGTTGGGTGGCGACCTCGAACACCCTGATTTCAACAACACCTACGTCGAATTTCGCTGGCCGGATTGATCCTGCCGCCAGGGCGCGTCGGATGTCGCGCCCTGGCTTTCGCTGTCATGGGTTGCTGTCCGGCGGATCGATCACGAGTCGCGAGATTTTTCCGTCCTGAGTTACCGCTCTGGCAAAGGCGAGGCCGTCGCCCTGCTCGTAGTGATCGACAGCGATAAAATTCGGCTTGCGCATGGCGGGGCCTGCACAATAGTTGTCGACACGATCGAGCAGCCGGTCAAAGCGATTGTCCAGCCGTGCATGCAAATTCAGGCTCACGCCATGAAACTGATTCATGACAAACAGCCGGTTCCATGCCTTCCCGGGAAAAGCGACGCTTTTACGATCAAGAGGAATGTCGCCCCAGCGGCTCTTGCAGGTGTAGTCATGGGTGAAAATCGTATCGCCCAGGCTCCAGTCATTTTCAACCGTGCCGTCGGTACTTGCCATGATGTGCACGTTACCTTCGTCGACCGCAAAATCGCCGCTGTTGTCGTTGTTCAGATTGAAGATCAGCAGGCGCTGCCCGGCACCGATCATCTGTTGCGGCGTGGGCCAGTCGGGCGTATTCCATGTTTGTGGGTCGAACGTGATCCGTGCCAGACCAGGTACGCTATTCAATGCCTTATGGAGTGCGCTGCGCGAGGCGTAGTCTTCCACATGCAGGGTCAATATTGCACGGGGGTCGTTTCGTAAAAAGGGCATGATTTGCTCGTTGAACGTCGCTTCCAGCGTCAGCTCGCCGAAAAGGCAAATACTGTGGCAGAGATAGACGCGACCGCGGGATTCAACGAAGTCGAGCATCAAGCCCCGCACGCCGTCGTTCAATTGCGTGGGTATATGTCGGGTCTGATTCGGAACGGGGGTGAACCCGTAGTTGAACGCGTTGTGCGTAGTCAGCCAGGTGTATCGATCGAAGGGCTGGTCGAGCGTGTCGATATAGGGCGCAGGTGTATTGGTTGCTGCGACGCCAAGCGACATGATCGAGACAAGTAGGGTTGCAAGTGTCCTGCGCATGAAAATGTTCCGGCCGATGTGGGCTCACATTTTTCATCGCGAGGTTATGCCACGGTGATTCGTTCACGGACGAACCTGTTGTGGGTTTGAGCTGAAAGCCTCGACCGAGGTTTTGGTCAGCAGCAACAAGGCATTCAGCGCTGACAGCGTGGACACCAGAAAGTGGAACGTTGCCCGAGCACGGCCTGACGAATCGGCGTATCGCAAGTGCGGCACGGTTCGCCCTCGCGGCCGTAGACGTTCAGCTCGCGAAAAAAGTAACCGGGTGCGCCATCGGGATTGAGAAAATCGCGCAGCGTGGTGCCGCCGCGTTCGATGGCCCAGGCGAGAATGCGCTTCACTTCCGCTGCCAGTCGCGCGTAGCGCTCGCACGATACCGAGCCAGCGGCGCGGCGGGGGTCGATGCCTGCGGCAAACAGCGCCTCGCTGGCATAGATATTTCCCACGCCAACAACGATCGCGTTATCCATCAGGAACAACTTCACCGCCGCCTTGCGTCCGCGTGACATGCGCCAGAGCAGAGCGCCGTCGAAATCGTCGGTTAGCGGTTCAGGGCCAAGGTCGGCCAATAGCTCGTGCGTGCTTTCCGGCGGCTGCCATAACAGGCAGCCGAAGCGGCGCGGATCGGTGAAGCGCAGGACGCGTTCGCCTTGAGTTGCCGTGGCCTCGACGACGATGTCGACGTGGTCGTGCTTGCCCAGCGGTGCATCGGGCGGTAGCACACGCAGCATGCCGGACATGCCCAGGTGCAGCAGCGCGCTGCCGGCCTGGGTGTGCAGCAGCAGGTATTTCGCGCGACGTTCGACGGCGTCGATGCGCTGGCCCGGCAATAGCTCGGTGATTTCCTTTGGAATCGGCCAGCGCAGATCGGCGCGGCGCAATGTCACCGCCGTGATGCGTCGGCCGATCAGGTGCGGGGCGATGCCGCGGCGCGTGGTTTCGACTTCGGGGAGTTCGGGCACGGGTGTAATCAGTAAAGTTGGCGGTGAAGAGCAAGAGCGCCCCCTCACCCTAACCCTCTCCCCCGGCAGAGCCAGGGGAGAGGGAACTAACTGAGGCAAGTGTCAACATAGCGCGGTTTTGGCTCCCTCTCCCCTGGCTTGCCGGGGGAGAGGGTTGGGGTGAGGGGGCTCTTACTTAAGCCTCAGGCGCCCAGCTTTCGTGAAAACTACCCGGCTCATCAATGCGCTCAAACGTATGCGCACCAAAGTAATCGCGCTGGGCCTGAATCAGGTTGGCTGGCAGGCGCTCCGTGCGATAGCTGTCGTAATACGCAATGGCCGATGAGAAGCCAGGCACTGCCACACCCGCCTGCACCGCCGCCGATACCACGTCACGCAAGGCCTGCTGATAATCGCCGGCGATCTTCTTGAAGTACGGGTCGAGCAACAGATTGACGATCTTGGGATTGTGGTCGTAAGCGTCGGTAATCTTTTGCAGGAAACGTGCACGGATGATGCAGCCGGCGCGGAAGATCTTGGCGATGTTGCCGTACGGCAGATCCCACTTGTATTCCTCGGACGCGGCGCGCAACTGGGCAAAACCCTGCGCGTACGAGACGATCTTGCTCAGATACAGGGCGCGGCGCACCGATTCGATAAACGCCGTACGATCGCCACTGAACGTGTTGTTCGGACCGGCGAGCTGCTTGCTGGCCTCCACGCGCTGTTCCTTCAGCGAGGACAGCAGGCGTGCGAACACCGATTCGGTAATCAGCGGAAGCGGCACGCCCAGGTCCAGCGCGTTCTGGCTGGTCCACTTGCCAGTACCTTTCTGCGCGGCACGGTCGAGCACGATGTCGAGCAGGTCCTTGCCGGTCTTCGGGTCTTTCTTCTTGAAGATGTCGGCAGTGATTTCGATCAGATAGCTGTCGAGTTCGCCGGTGTTCCATTCGGCGTAGACCTTGCCCAGCTCGTCGTTGGAAAGACCGAGCACGTTCTTGAGCACGGCGTAGCTTTCCGAGATCAGCTGCATGTCGCCGTATTCGATACCGTTGTGCACCATCTTCACGTAATGGCCGGCGCCGTCGGGACCCATATAGGCCACACAGGGTTCGCCATCAGTGGGTGCTTTAGCGGCGATCTCGGTGAGAATCGGTGCAACCAGGTCATAGGCTTCGCGAGCGCCACCGGGCATGATCGACGGACCGTGCAGCGCGCCTTCCTCGCCGCCGGACACGCCGGTGCCGATGAAGTGCAGGCCGGACTTGGCCAGATCCTGGTTGCGACGGATGGTGTCCTGAAAGAAGGTGTTGCCGCCGTCGATCAGCACGTCGCCCTTGTCCAGCAGCGGCTTGAGTTTCTCGATGGTGTCATCGGTCGGCTGGCCGGCCTTGACCATCAGCAGGATGCGCCGCGGCTTTTCCAGCGAGTCGACGAATTCCTCCAGCGTATAGGTCGGGACGAGCTTCTTGCCTGGGTGCTTGGCGATCACCTCGTCGGTCAGTTCCCTGGACCGATTCCAGATCGATACCGTGTGGCCGCGACTTTCGATATTGAGCGCAAGATTGCTGCCCATGACCGCCATGCCGACCACGCCGATCGGTTGCTTGCTCATCTGGTGACTCCTTGAGGTTCTCGTGTACTGCCCCGGATATGGGGAATCCCGCCCGTTGTACAAGATCGGATGTAAGGAGGCGATCAATGTTCGAGGGCTTATAGCCCCAACGACATCGCCTTGCCCTCGACCGGGCGCGGGGAATAACGCGCTGGAATCAGGGCGATACGATCGCCCACGCGCACATAGCGCTGTGGCCCGGTCACCGAGGTTTCGCCAAACTCCACACGCTCGCCGTTCAATTCCAGGGTGGCCAGCGGCGGCGCCAGCCCGATCCTGGACAGCGAGAAATCCTGCGCGGGTCGCCATTGCAATACCTCGGCTGCGGCCGTCTGAGCCAGCTCGTTGAGGCGGCCATCGTCCGCGCGCGCGTTGAGGCCATCGGCGTTCCACCAATGGCCGTCATGGCGGCTGTAGTGCTGCATCGGCGCGCTTTGAAATTGCAGGCCGATCTGGTCGACCGCGGCAGGATCGATGCCGAGCAGGTTGCCCGGGTCGTTGCGTCGGTCGCGCTGCCATTGCCATAGCGCCGCGACCACCACGGCGCCTACGATGACCAGCAGCACCAGCCGACCGCGCGTCGCGCGTTTCATGCGCGACGCCTGCGCCAGGCGATCCACGCGCCGGCCAGCAGCAAGGCCAGCGGCAGCCCGAGCAGAAAGCCTATGCTCACTGCGTTGAGTTGTGTTTGCGACAATTGCAGCAGGCGGTCGGGCGCTCCACGCGGCGGCAGGTTGACCAGTGCGTCGTCACCCAGCAGCCAGTCGAAGACGCGTTCGCCCAAGGCACGATTGCCGCCGTTGCCGAGGAAGCTGTTGGAAAGGAAGTCGCCATCGCCGATGACCACGGCGCGCTGTTCGGCCTTGTCGGGGCTGGGCGAAATGCGGCTCAAGGCAAAACCGAAATCCAGTGGGCCCTTGAGTTCGCCTGCGTCGGCGTCGTAGCGAATGGTTGAATCGTGCGCGTTGTCGATCGGCTTGAACTCGGTCCAGCTCTGCGTGCCCGAGCGCAGGAAGGGCGCAATACCCCAATTCGCATTCGATACCTTCGCCAGCGCGGAGACCTGCGGGAATACGGTCGACAGCACGAAGCCACGCGTGATCGCCTGTGCGGGGTAATCGCCCAATGCGAGGATGCGTGGGTCTTTCAAACCCAGCGCGGCTCCCTGACCATCGACCAATACGCCAGGCAGGACGCGTACGCCCAGCGCTTCGGCCAGTGGCGAGAGCCCAAGATCGTCGTTCGACGGTTCGGTCAGCCACAGCAGGTTGCCGCCGTTATTGACGTAGTCGACCAGCGCCTTGACCTCGGCGGGTGGCAATGCCAGCGAGGGGCTGGCGAGTACGACCAGGTTGGTGTGCTCGGGTACGCCGGTGACCTGCGCAAAATTCAACGGCACCGCGCGCATGCCGCGCCCTTCAAGCTGCGCGATGAACGTGCCCAGGTCGGCATTGCCCTTGCCGTCGGCACGACGCTCGCCATCGCCGGTGACGAAGGCGACGATACGCTCCCCGCCACGCGCGAGTCGTTCGAGCGCATTGGTAAGGCTGCGTTCGTCCAGTTCGTCCAAGCGTTGTTCGCGATCCTGGTAATGCAGGATCAGGGCGCCGTCGACCGTGATGCCTTGCTCGCGCATCGCCGCCGGGTCTTGCTGCGGATCGACGAAGCGCAGGTTGATATCCGGTTTGACGCGCTGGAAGCGCTGAATAAAGCCGGCAATGGTCTGGCGAAGATCGCCTTGGGGGCTCGCGTAGCTGACGATCTCCACCGGACCTTTGAGCGTCGCCAGCACCGCGCGGCTTTCCGGCGGAAGGCTGGCCCGTCCGCCGTAGGTCCAGTCGACACTGTGGTCGTAGCGTGTGCTCAGATAGCCCAGCGCGGCGACGCCCAGCAGCAGGGCAAGCGCGAACAGCCAGCCATCGAGTCGTTGCGAAAGTCGACGCTTCATCAGCCGCGCTCCTTGTCTGCCGCAAGGCGGCGCGTTGCCAGCGCCAGCGCGAATACGATGACCAGCACGAACCACAGCACATCGCTGGTGGATACCAGGCCGCGCAGCAAAGCCTCCAGATGAGTGCTGAGTGCGAGCCAGTTGATGGCTCCGTTATCGATCCCGACCATCTGCGCACCGGAATTCACGCCGATAAGCGCCAGGCCGATCATCAGGCTGGCCACCGCTGCGATCGCCGGATGCGAAGAAAAGGCCGAACAGGCGACGCCGATGGCGGCCAGGGTGGCCAGTGCGAGCGCGGTGCCGAGCGTCGCCGCCGCGAACTTGCCTGCATCCAGATGCACGCCATGGGCGATGCTGAGCGGCATCGCGATGGCCAGCAGCAGCCACAGCACCAGCCACAGCAGCAGCGCGAGATATTTACCCAGTACGATCCGTGAGGCCGGCAAACCGGTGCCGAACAACAGCGGCAGCGTTCCCTGCGTGCGTTCGCCGGCGATGCTGGCCATGGTCAATACCGGCACGATGACCAGCGCCATTTCGATCAGGCCGAAGGGGATCACGCCGGCGGTCAAAAAGCTGCTCAATATCGGCACGGCGACCAGGTCGGTATAACCGGGGCCGCTTGGCGTGGCGCCAAGTTTAATCTGGTTGGCGAGAAATGCCCCCAGCAGCAGAACGAAACGCCAGGCCAGCTCGGCCAGCGTCAGCGCGGCCAGCACCCAGGCAAGCGGGCGCACGAACAGGCGGCGCAACTCCAGCCGCGTCACAGCCAGAACACTCATGCAGCCTGTTTCCCCGTGCCGCCACGCAGGGCGATATCAAAAAAGGTCTGTTCCAGCGCTTCGTGGCCGGTGCCCGCGATCGCCGCGTCGTAGCGCAACGTGCCCTCATGCAGGATCGCCACGCGGTCGCAGACGGCCGTGACTTCGGCAAGCAGATGGGTGGAGAGGATAACGGCGGTGCCCTGGTCGGCGACTTCGCGAATCAGCGTGCGCAGCATGGACACCTGCACCGGATCGAGCGCGTTGGCCGGCTCGTCGAGCACGAGCAGCCCGGGCTTGTGCAGCAGCGCGCAGGCCAGGCCCAGGCGCTGGCGCTGGCCTTGCGACAACACGCCTGCCAGGCGCCGGCTCAGCGAGGTCAGGTCCAGCCGCTCCAGCACGGCGTCGCGCGCCTGACATAACGCCGCAGATGCGAGGCCACGCAGGCGCCCGTGAGCCTCGAGATGTTCGATGACCGTTAATTCCGGCCACAACGGGGCACGTTCGGGCAGCCAGCCGATGACCTGGCGCGCCAGCTCAGGCCGTTCCAGGAAGTCTTCACCGTTCAGCCTGATCTGCCCGCTGTCCGGGCTCAGGGCACCGGCAATCATCGACAGCGTGGTGGATTTGCCGGCCCCGTTGATGCCCAGCAAACCCAGTACCTGTCCCGAATCCAGGGTCAGGCTGAGACCCTGCACGGCGGGGCGGCCGGCGCGATGGCGGCTGATGTCTTGCAGCTGTAAAACGGTGGTAGGCGCGGTCATTGCATGATTGTCACGGTGCCCACACCGTTAAACAACCGGGCGATGGAAGGCCCTGGGAACTGCGGCACATTTGCCCGTTCAGATTCAGGGGGTTCCATGCTGGCGGGTACGGACACCCTGTTCTAGACTCAGACCCAAATACCCGAGTGCAAATACATGCTTGATGCAGTGCTGACTTTCCTGTCCCAGGGACTGACCAACGCCAGCTGGGTCACCATGCTGGTCTATACGTTGGTGATGACGCAGATCACCATCTTTACGGTGACGCTGTACCTCCACCGTTGCCAGACCCATCGTGGCGTCGATCTGCATCCGCTGATCGCGAACTTCTTCCGTTTCTGGGGCTGGCTCACCACCGGCATGGTCACCAAGGAATGGGTGGCGATCCATCGCAAGCACCACGCCAAGGTCGAGACCGAAGAAGATCCGCATAGCCCGCAGATCTTCGGCATCAAGAAGGTCTTCCTCGACGGCGTTTCGCTGTATCGCGAAGCGAGCGAGAACAAGGAAGACATGGAGAAGTACGGCCGCGGTACGCCGGACGACTGGATCGAGCGCAAGCTGTTCAGCGCGCACCCGTATTGGGGCCCGACCCTGATGGCGATCATCGACCTGTCGTTGTTCGGTGTGATCGGTGGCCTGATCTGGGCCGTGCAGATGATCTGGATCCCGTTCTGGGCCGCCGGCTTCGTCAACGGTATCGGCCACTGGTGGGGCTACCGCAATTTCGAGAGCGCCGATACCGCGCGCAACCTGATTCCATGGGGCTTCTGGATCGGCGGCGAAGAACTGCACAACAATCATCACGCGTTCCCGAGCTCGGCCAAGTTCGCGCTGCGCAAGTGGGAATTCGATATCGGCTGGGCGGCGATCTGCATGCTGCGCGCCGTAGGCCTGGCCAAGGTGCTGCGCGTTGCACCGGCGCTGGACATTCGCCCGAACGTGCATCTGCCGGACGCCGAAACGCTCAAGGCCGTGCTGACCCATCGTTTCCAGGCGATGACCGATTATTACCGTCAGGTCATCGTGCCGACCCTGCGCGACGAAGCGCAGCATGCCGGCGAGAACATCAAGTCGGTGCCGCGCCGCATGCGTCTGGCGTTGGCCGATGGCGGCCGCTGGCTGGACAACGAAGGTCGTGACCGCATGCAGGCCGTGCTGGCCAAGCGCCCGACCCTGCAGACGGTGTGCGACTTCCGCACGCGCCTGTCGGCCCTGATGGAGCAGCGCGGTGCGGACCAGGCTCTCAACGGTCTGCAGCAGTGGATTCACGAAGCCGAGCAGAGCGGTATCCAGGCGCTGCAGAACTTCGCGCAGCGCTTGAAGGGTTACGGCGTTACCAGCGCCGCCTGATCTCTTCGGCTCGTTTGCTTCAAGCAAAAGCCCGCCTGTTGGCGGGTTTTTCTTTTATCGCTGTTCCTTGCGAATGACGAGCTTCAGTCCGGACCAGACGTCGCTTACCGTGCAGACTTTTATATCGACGAGGCCAAGCGGAAGCGCTACCTCACGGACGGTGTTGTCCGTGATATCGGTTGGCAGCTTCGATGCTTTCTTCGGCCAGGAAACCCAGATCACTCCGGAAGGCTTGATCGTGTTTCGCAGGGTTTCCAGCGCCGCCTTCAGGTCTGCTTTCCTATCACTGAAAACATGCACGATATCGGTCAGGGGTGTGACTTTTCCTTCGAACACGACATTCGATGGAATGGGTGAGAGCCAGCGAACGTAGTCGTCGGGCGCGTGCAGGGTAACGACGTGACGGCCCTCCACGATGCCAAGCTTCTTTGCAAGAGGCGTTCCCGAATAACCCGTGGATGAGGGACTCATGCGATGTCGTACTCGCTCTGGACGAGGCCGCTGGCGTACTGACGTGTCGCGACATGTTTGAGAGGCACGTCCTGTTGCAGAGGGCCAAAGAGCGGAATGCCCGAACCGATGAGTACGGGAACACGCGTGACGATAAGACGTTGGATGAGTCCGGCCTGGAGAAACCGCTGAATGGTTATGCCGCCATCTACATAGATGTGCTCAATACCACGGCTTGAAAGCTGCGACACGATGTCGACCGGGGTGCCGGACATGCGCTCCACCACCGCGCCGGATGGAGCTGGCGCGAGCGTGCCGGTAGTGAGTACGAAAACCCGTTTCTTCCCATACGGCCACGGATCAAAAGCGAGTACCGTCTCGTATGTGTTGCGGCCGATGACCAATGCATCCACCGTCGCCATGAACTCATCGTAGCCATGCGGTTCGCCGCCGCCCGGCGGGAGAAAATCGAGGGCGCCATCGACGCGGGCGATAAAACCGTCGAGACTGGTGCCGACAAAAACGGATGCTTTCATGGTCGAAGCCTCCACGGCTGCACGGTACCCATCGAAAGTTGGGTCAGCCTCTCCGGCGCATCATAGAGTTTGCCGTTGAAATTGCAATTTCAATGACAAACAATCAGTAAGTTGCCACCAGCCGGCATACGATGTTTTCCATAAGGGGTCATCCGTCTTGCTTCGAGTGCTATTGATCGGCGCTACCGGCGTATTCGGCCAGCGTATTGCACGCCAGCTGGCGCACGATGAGCGCTTTCAGTTGACCCTTGCCGGGCGCACGCTCAAGGCGCTCGATGCGATGCGCCTCGAGCTCGGCGATGCCTCCGTACGCACGGCGACGATCGATGTGCATGCGCCCGATCTGCCGGCGGCCCTGGCCGCACAGTCGCCCCAACTGGTGATTCATTCCGCCGGACCGTTCCAGTCGCAGGACTATCGCGTTGCCGAAGCCTGTCTTGCTTGCGGCAGCGACTATGTCGACCTGGCCGATGGTCGTCAGTTTGTCGCCGGGATAGGCGCACTGGAAGCAAGGGCGCGTGAAGCCGGGCGTCTGATCGTGAGCGGCGCATCGACACTGCCGGCCATGAGTGCCGCGGCGATCGATCACCTGCGCGATCGATTCGCTTCGCTCGATGAGATCGAGCATGCCATCAGTCCGGGCAACCGTACGCCGCGTGGCGATGCGACGGTGGCGTCGATTCTGGGTTATTGCGGCAGGCGCGTGCCGATCTGGCGCGATGGGCAATGGCAGCATGCTTACGGTTGGCTATCGACGAAGCGCGCGCCGTTCCTGTCGGCGGGATCGCGCTTCGTCGGCATCTGCGATGTACCCGACAATGTACTTTTTCCCGAACGCTACAAAGGCGTGCGCTCGGTAACGTTCCGTGCCGGCCTGGAGCTCTATCGCTTGCATTTTGGTCTTTGGATGTTCGCATGGCTGGCGCGCGTGGGCCTGGCGAAAAACTTGCCACGCCATGCATCGCGGCTGCGCCGCATGAGCGAATGGTTTCTTCGCGCCGGTTCCGACGAAGGCGGTATGGTGGTGCAACTGCGCGGCGTGGATCACCACGGACAACCGCTTCATCTGCGCTGGACGATTCACGCTGGTGCTGGCGACGGCCCGCAGATTCCGGCGATACCGGCGGTGGTGGTGGCGCGCAAGCTTGCCGATGGCGAACTGGCACAGCATGGTGCCGTGCCCTGTATGGGCTTGTTTACGCTGGATGAAGCGTTGGCTGCGCTATCGAGCTATGCCATGACGACGCAGTTGGAGAAACTCGACGCATAGAGCGTGCATCATGCATCGGGCACGATCTCCAGCCAACCGCGATAGGCGACCAGTCGCCCGATCAACGGCAGGCGCGTGTCGACGGTGAAGGCATAGCGGCCATCCGCGCAGCCGCTGCGCGAAAGGATGCTGCCGAAGCAGGCGCGCGGCAAGGGAATGCCGAAAGCCCACACATGCTGTAGCGACCAGTCGATCGCATCGCCATCGCGACGCAGGACGAAACCGAGCGTCGTGGGTCCGAGCCGCTCATACAGCAGAGGGGAGCCCTCACGACGGCTCAACACCGATTGCATGCGCCGCGAAACGAAATGGCGAGCCCAGGTTTCCTGCATGCCGTCGGGCGTGATGACGACGCGCAGCGCTTGACGTGGGGCGGGTTCGGGCAGGCCGAGCAGGCGACGCAGCAGTCTGGCGATGAGGTGCGACGCCCCCTCGATATCGGCCTCGCCCTCCGCGACGACACGCACAGGCGAGCCGTGCATGCGTTGCACCGGCGCCGGCAGCGCCTGCCAGGCATCGGGGCCGAGGAGGGTGGGAAAGAGGGGTGTCATGCCGACCATTGTGAGCGCCAGGGTGTCGTGAATGAAAGCGCATGGCGGTCCATGAGCCCAAGCATGACTTACGGCAGGGAGGCGTACCCCTGGGGGCGTTGTACCGTCAGTGGAATGCCCAAAGGAGACCGCACGATGCCGTCCGCCCTACCCAAAGGATTTCTGCTCGCCGCCTGCGTGCTCGCCTGTCTGCCCGCCCTGGCGCTGGCAGGCTACGACAAGCCCCCGGAGCCGCTGCTCGGCGTGATGCACGCGCCATTGCCGGCGGTGCCCATGCTCGATCCCACTCGCGAGCGCATGCTGCTGGTCGAGCAGTCGCAATATCCGCCGATCGCGCGCGTTGCCGAGCCCTATCTGAAGCTGGCGGGCCTGCGCATCGAGCCGGCCAATCACAGCCGGCACGATGCCTCCAGCGGCTATGGCATTCGCACCTGCCTGAAGCATTTCACGGTGGAGGACGTGGCCAGCCACAAGCAGCTCCCGGTCGCGTTGCCGGCCGATGCCTGTCCTGGGCTGCCGCAATGGTCTCCTGACGGCCACCGCTTCGCCTTCACCAATACGACCCGCGAGCGTACCGAGCTGTGGCTCGGGGACGCCCTGACCGGTCAGGCGCACCGCGTGGAAGGCGTATCGCTCAACCCGGTCATGGACGACGCGGTGCAATGGCTGCACAACAGCGATTCGTTACTGGTCAAGCTCGTACCGTCCAATCTTGGCCCCGCTCCCAAGGCGGATGTAGCCGCCGGTCCGGAGATCAAGGAATCGATCGAAGGCAAGGGCGAGAGCAGTTCGTACGAAGCGCGCGACACGCTTTCCAGTCCGGAAGACGAGGCGCTGTTCGATTACTACGCGACCGCGCAGCTTGCCACCGTCGATGCCGCCAGTAGCCAGGTTCGGCCCGTAGGTCGCCCTGGGGTCATTGCAGGTGTCTCCGGTGCGCCCGATGGCGAGCATGTGCTGGTCGAAACGCTCAAGAAGCCGTACTCCTACGTCACCACCTACGAACGTTTTGCGCGTGACGTCAATGTGCTCGACGTTCGCACTGGGCGATCGGCCACCATCGCCTCGCTGCCATTGGCCGATCGCGTGCCGGTTCATGGCGTCCCGACAGGGCCGCGTGATTTCGAATGGCGCGACAACGCACCGGCCACGCTGATCTGGCCCGAAGCACTGGACCAGGGCGATTGGAAGGTGAATGTGCCGCATCGCGACAAGGTCATGATGTGGACCGCGCCCTTCAGCGGCAAGCCGAAAGAGGTGGCGCAGACCGCGCAGCGTTTCAGCGGCATGCGCTGGCTGGCCGAGGGCGACGAGCCTTTCGTGTACGAGGTGGATGCGAACAAACGCTGGATCCACATCACCCGCATCAATGTTGCCGATCCGTCCAAGCCCGCCCGCACGGTGTGGGACTATTCGATGGACGAGAACTACAACGAACCCGGCTCGCTGATGATGCGTCAGTTGCCCACGGGCGCTCGCGTGGTGCGGCAGGACGGTGACTTCGTGTACCTCGTCGGCCCGGGCGGTACGCCCCAGGGAGATCGTCCCTTCCTCGACCGTTACTCGCTTTCCACTGGACGCACCGAGCGTCTGTTCCGCAGCGGTGGCGATCACTATGAATCGCCCGTCGCCGTGCTCGATGGCGGCGAGCGTTTCATTACGGCGCGGCAATCGCCCGCCGAGCCGCCGAATCTGTTCATGCATGCACTCGGCGCATCGGTGAGCGATGCCAAACCGGGCGAGGCTGCCTACGCTTCCACTAACGATGCGATTACCCATATCGCCGACCCGACGCCGCAGGTACGTGGCATCGGCAAGCGTCTGGTGACCTACAAGCGCAAGGACGGCGTCGAGCTGTCCTTCACCCTGTACACGCCGCCCGGCTACAAGGAAGGCACCCGCCTGCCGGCTGTTCTTTATGCTTATCCGCTCGACTATGCCGATCCGAGCAAGGCGGGCCAGGTCAGCGGATCGCAGCAGAAGTTCGACATCCTGCGCGGCTATCGTCTGTTGCTGCTCTCGGGCTACGCAATCATCGACAACGCATCGTTTCCGATCGTGGGCGATCCGCGTGAGGCATACGACACGTACATCGACCAACTGGTGATGGATGCGCAGGCGGCGGTGGACAAGGCAGTGGAGCTGGGTGTGGTCGATCGCAACCGCATTGGCGTTACAGGCCACAGTCATGGCGCGCTGATGACCGCCAACCTGTTGGCGCATACCCAGCTGTTTCGCGCTGGTGTGGCCACCAGCGGCAGCTACAACAAGACGCTCACGCCGTTCGGTTTCCAGAACGAGCGGCGTTCGCTCTGGCAGGCGCCGAAGGTGTACGAGCAGGCGTCGGCCTTCTTCCACGCCGACCAGATCAAAGCGCCCCTGCTGCTTATGCATGGCATGGACGATGCCAATCCGGGGACGGAGTCGATCCAGTCGCCCAAGTTGTTCCAGGCCATTCGTGGCCTGGGTGGCACCACGCGTCTGGTGATGCTGCCGCACGAGCCGCATTGGTATACGGCGATGGAATCGAACGAGCAGGAGGTCTATGAAATGCTGACCTGGTTCGATCGTTATGTGAAAAATGCCAAGCCCAATGCTGCGGCAGTTCCTGCGAAGCAGGGTTCCGCAGCGCCTTGAGTGGCAGGGAGCGCTTCAGTCGCGACAACGGTGGCTCGGACAAATCCGTGTCGCGACTGAAGGGAGCCTCTAAAAACTCTACCTACCTTGTAGGAGCGACTTCAGTCGCGACCGTGCAGCGCGAGGTACAACCGGTCGCGACTGAAGTCGCTCCTACAAGCTAGCCAGGCTTTGGGATTTCCTCTGGGACTGAGAGAGCCATAAAAAAACCCGCCACGAGGGCGGGTTTTCGAAGAGATCAAATAATTCGCCTGACGGCGAATTACTTGATCTTGCCTTCCTTGTAGATCACGTGCTTACGGACAACCGGGTCGTACTTCTTGAACTCGAATTTGTCGGGCGTGTTCTTCTTGTTCTTCTGCGTGGTGTAGAAGTGGCCGGTACCGGCCGACGAGATCAAGCGGATCTTGTCTTGCTTGCTATTAGCCATGACTTATCTCCTCAGACCTTTTCGCCGCGGGCACGCAGGTCGGCGATCACGGCCTCGATGCCCTTCTTGTCGATGGTGCGCAGCGCCTGGTTGGAGACGCGCAGTTTCACCCAGCGGTTTTCGCTGGCAACCCAGAAGCGACGCTCATGCAGGTTGGGCAACCAGCGGCGACGGGTCTTGTTGTTAGCGTGCGAGACGTTGTTACCAGTCTGCACACCCTTTCCGGTGACTTGGCATACACGGGCCATGATGACCTCCGTAAATTTTTGACCGCCCGTTAGCCAGGGCGACATCGGCCCAGCGGCGCCTCGGCGCCCGCGATGCTGGAGATTGAAGCTTTCGAGGTTGCCGTAAGGCCCGCATCGCGTAGCGGACATGCCCGATAGAGTCGGGCCGGCATAGTCGAGCCGCGTATTCTCTCAGGAAATCAGGGTGGTAGCAAGATGGTAGGTGTTAGGGGTGAGGTCGGTCGCTGCGCTTCCCTGTGAGGGGTAAGGAGTAGACCCGTCACAGGCCACCCCTCACTCCTCACAGGGAAGCGCAGCGACCGACCTCACCCCTGACCAGCCAGACTCCCTTACGTCAGTCATGCAAGGTGTGGAACAATCGACCTCTTTGCTTAAACCGCATTCGCGAACCGAGGGATACCCGATGGCAGACGTTATCGCCAACGGCCAGGCCAATGGCCAGGCCAACCAGCCGTTGCTGGTGCTGCAGAAGATCTACGTCAAGGACGTTTCGTTCGAGGCGCCCAATGCACCGCAGATCTTCCAGGAGATCGGCGAGACCGACCAGCCGCCGCAGGTGCAGCTCAACCTGGGCCACAAGGCCACCTCGCTGGGCAACGACCTGTACGAAGTGACCCTGAGCCTGACCCTGACCTGCGCGGTCGGCGATCGCACGGCGTATCTGGCCGAAGTGGAACAGGCCGGTCTGTTCGGCATTGCCGGCTTCAACGAGCCGGACCATGCCGGCATCATCGGCAGCTACTGCCCGAACCTGCTGTTCCCCTATGCACGTCAGGTCATTTCCGGCCTGGTGCTGGAAGGCGGCTTCCCGCCCTTCCTGCTGCAGCCGATCAATTTCGACGCTTTGTACGCCGAGCAGCAGCGCCGCATGACCGGCGGCGACGAGGCCCCGACGCTCAACAGCTGAGCCTAGGGCCATGGCCGATCGACCGACACTGGCCGTTCTCGGTGCAGGCTCCTGGGGCACCGCCCTGGCGGCATTGGCTGCTCGAAACGGTGTGCCCACGCGCCTGTGGGGGCGTGATGCCAATGCGTTGGCGGCCATGGCCGCCACGCATCGCAACGCGCGCTATCTGCCCGACCTGGAACTGCCTGCCGAGCTGACCTACGAAAGCGATCTGGCGCGCGCATTGCGTGGCGCCGACGTGGTCCTGATCGTGGTGCCCAGCCATGCTTTCGCCGCAATGCTCGACGAAATCGCTCCGCTGCTCGAACCAGGCGCGTCGATTACCTGGGCGACCAAGGGTTTCGAGCCGGGTACCGGCCGTTTCCTGCACGAACTGGTCGCCGAAAAATTGCCCGGCCGCTCGGCAGCGGTCATTACCGGGCCGTCGTTTGCGCGCGAAGTGGCCGCCGGGCTGCCTAGCGCGGTTACGGTGCATTCGGAGGACGATGCGTTCGCGCACAAGGTGGCCTCGCTGCTGCATGCGCCGAACCTGCGTGCCTATTCGGGCAGCGACGTGCTTGGTGCCGAGCTCGGTGGCGCCATGAAAAACGTGCTCGCGGTGGCCACCGGTGTCGCCGACGGCATGGAACTGGGTCTCAATGCCCGCGCCGGGCTGATCACCCGCGGCATGAACGAGATGTTGCGCCTGGGCGTGGCACTGGGTGCGCGTCCGGAAACGCTGATGGGCCTGTCCGGCCTGGGCGATCTGGTGCTGACGTGTACCGGCGATCTTTCGCGTAATCGCCGCCTGGGCCTTGCCCTGGGCCGTGGCAAGGCGATCGACGAAGCGGTGCGCGAGATCGGTCAGGTGGTCGAGAGCGTGCTTACCGCCAATGAGGTCGTGCGCCTGGCCGACAAGCACGGCCTCGAGCTTCCCATCAGCCGTGGCGTGCATGCCGTGCTGCATGGCGAAGTGACGCCGGTGGAAGGTCTCAAGGCATTGATGGCGCGCGAACAGAAGCCGGAATATCCGCAGTCGTTGTTCGAAAAGCCATAAAGCCGCTCCCCGTGCGCTTTTCAGGCCGCGTGGCGGCCTGCTTCGCTCTTCACGGTGAACGCCGCGAACGGCTTCACCATTTTATTGCGGACATTCGCACGGCGAGCTTGCTAAGCTCGGTTCCTTTGGGCGCCATCGCGAGCCGCAATGCAGCCATCGGACGAACAGCCGCTACGCTCCACCTCCGCGCTGGAAGACAGCGAAGACATGCTGCCCGGCGTGTGGAGCAAGCTGCTTGCCGTACCGGTGCCCGCTCCTGCGCATGAGCCTGGCGTACTCGGCTTTTTCCTGGAGGTCATGGCCGAGGAAGGCGCCACCTGGGCCCATCTGGAAGTCGCTCCGGCGCTACTTTCGGTAGGCGAGCAGGGGCGCTTCGTGCGCCCCGCGCCGCTCGATAGCAAGCATCTGGCGCATGTACCGTTGGCGCCCCATGAACAACGCCTTGCCGCCACCCTGCTCGGGCTGCCGCAGACCTTGCGCAAGAGTCGCAGCTACGCGCGGCTGTCCGGCCATGTCGGCGACGTGCTGCTTGCCGAGATACTCGATACCTCGCCGTGTTTTCTCGGTGGACTGGCAGGCTTGCGCCTGTCGCGCGGCAAGTCGCACCAGCTCAACTGGCATTGGCAGATGGAAAAGGACGGTAGCCAGCGGCTGCTGCCCGCGATGCCGACCAACTTGCGCCTGCTGCGCATCGACGGCCTGTGGTATCTCGATGCCGAACGCGCCGAGCTCGGCCGCCTCGATGCCGATGCGGAAGAGACCCATTGGCTCGACCTGCCGCCGCTCAAGCACGAATACAGCCAGAACCTGCGCGACGCGCTGCCGGAAAGCCGTCTTGCGCATCGCGTACCGCTGCCCCAGGTGTTCGGAGAGTTGCGCAAGTCGGAGCTCGCGCCCAAGCCGGTGCTGACCCTGCATGCACTGACACGCCACGCACGCCTGGCTGCTGGTACGCCGCCACTGGCCTATGCGCGTCTCGCCTTCGATTACGCTGGCGAGCGTCTGCCGGGCCGTGGCGGCGAGCCGTTGGTACGGCGTGTGCGTAACGGTCATCTGGTCGAGATCACCCGTCGTCGTGCCGAAGAGCTGTCGGCGATGGAGCAGCTCGAACGCGCCGGACTTACGCCGGGTGTCGATACCGAAGGATTGCCCTGGGATCTTGCCGACACCTTGCCCGAGGATGCCTGGCTGTTCCCCGGCAAAGGCTATGCCGGCGCACTCGAAGTCAACACGCCGGCACGCTGGTTGGCGCTGCGGCCCAAGCTGGAGGGCGAGGGCTTTCAGCTCGACTACAACGCCAGCTTCCCGTTCGAGGTGCTGGAAGGTCCGGTTCGCTGGTACGGCAACGCGGTGGAAGACGCCGACGATCATGCCTTCGACCTGGAAATCGGTATCGAGGTGGAAGGCAAGCGCCACAACCTGCTGCCCGCGGTGGCGCAGGCGCTGGCCGAGCACCAGTTGAATCTCAGCCCCTCGCCGAACGAGCCCGAAGATGCCGTGTGGTACGCGCCGGTCGACGAACGCCGGCGAGTCCCGGTGCGTCTGAAAGAGCTGCGCGGCCTGCTTGCGCCGCTGGCCGAGTATCTGGAGCGTCCCCGCAAAAAGCTGCATCTGCCGCGCGTGCAGGCGGGGCGCCTGGAAGAAATCGTCGACGCGCTGCCGTCGGGCGGCGAGTTGCAGGCGCCGGAGCAGCTGCGCGGCTTCACGGCGCGCCTGCGCGATGCCGCCGAACGTGCCAGCGATGCGGTGCCCGCCGATCTCACCGTCGAGCTGCGCCCCTACCAGCGCGAAGGCCTGCGCTGGTTGAACGCGCTGGCGGAAGCCGGTGTCGGCGGTGTGCTGGCCGACGATATGGGCCTGGGTAAGACCTTGCAGCTGATCACCCATCTGCTCGCACTGAAAGAGCAGGGGACGCTGAATCAGCCGGCGCTGATCATTGTGCCGACCAGCCTGATTCCCAACTGGCAATCGGAAATCGCGCGCTTTGCTCCCTCATTGAGAGTGTTGGCGTTGCATGGTCCGCAGCGCGGTGGCGAGTTCGGGCAGCTGGGCGCGCAGGATATCGTGCTGACCAGCTACGCCCTGCTGCCGCGCGATGTGGTCACACTGCGCAAGCAACCGTTCTCGCTGATCGTGCTGGACGAGGCGCAGCAGGTGAAGAATCCGCGCACGCAGGCGCGTCGCGCCTTGCTGACCTTGCGTGCGCCGCGTTGCGTCTGCCTCACCGGTACACCACTGGAAAACCACCTGGGCGAGCTGTGGTCGCAGATCGATCTGGCCGTGCCGGGTTTGCTTGGCGACGAAGGCGCCTTCCGTCGCCACTATCGCGTACCGATCGAAAAGCAGCGCGACACCGAGTGCCAGGACCGTCTCAATCGTCGTCTGGCGCCGTTCATTCTGCGACGGACCAAGGCACAGGTAGCCTCCGAGCTGCCGCCGAAAACCGAAATCACTCGCCGCGTCGTGCTCGAAGGCCGTCAGCGCGAGCTGTACGAAAGCCTGCGTCTTTCGCTCGCCGACGAACTGCGCGAGGTTATCGCGCAGCGCGGTATCGCGCATAGCGGTATTGTGGTGCTCGATGCCTTGTTGAAGCTGCGCCAGGTCTGCTGCGACCCGCGACTGGTGAAGCTCGAAGCCGCGCGTGGCGTGCGCGATTCGGCCAAGTTCGAGCTGCTGATGGATATGCTGCCTGCCTTGCTCGCTGAAGGCCGCAAGGTGCTGCTGTTCTCGCAATTCACCGAAATGCTCAAGCTGATCGCCGTCGAGCTCGATCGTCGACGCATTCGCTATGTCACCCTCACGGGCGAGACGCGCGATCGCGCCGAGCCGGTGCGGCAATTCCAGGAAGGCGAAGTGCCACTGTTCCTGCTGTCGCTCAAGGCCGGCGGCGTGGGTCTGAATCTGACCGCGGCAGACACGGTGATTCATTACGACCCGTGGTGGAACCCTGCCGCTGAAGCGCAGGCTTCCGACCGTGCGCATCGCATCGGTCAGGACAAGCCGGTATTTGTGTTCCGGCTGATTACTGCCGGGACCGTCGAGGAGCGTATCGAGGAGCTCAAGGCGCGCAAGGCGGAGCTGGCCGAGGCGGTGCTCGAGGGTGGCGGCAGTCGCGAGCGGCTGAGCTTCGATCAGGGCGATCTGGATGCGTTGCTGGCGCCGGGTTGAGGCGCTATCGCGGGGCGGTCGCGACTGAAGTCGCTCCTACAAACTAGGGAAAGCCTCGCTATCTTGTAGGAGCGACTTCAGTCGCGACCCTTCGAAGCATCCAACCCCAAGCATTCCCCATCATATCCAACTACGACTTCGCCCGAAAAAATCGAAGCGATCGTTCGCCGGATCTCCGGCATCGCCTGTTCGGACCTCACCATCCAGTGCGACAGCAGCAATCGATGCACACCGGCCTGCCTGGCCAGCGTAGCTATCCGTGACGGCGGCGCATGCAAGGCATTGGCCACCGGATCGTCGCTGCCTTCGGGAATCGCCATATTCGCCACCATCAGATCCGCATGCTCGGCCAGCTTCACCAAGGCCGGCGCACGCGCATCGGTATCGCCCAGATACACCACCGAATGCCCATCGGCATCCACCCGATAAGCCAGGGCGGGTACGGGTCCGTGCTTTACCGGCGTAGCGCGTATCGTCATGTGCTCGTTCTTGAACACGACGGCAATCTCCCCATCGCGCAGCGACAAGGTCTTCGGTTCGATGCGATAACTGGCTCCGCCATCGCGCATGAAACCGCCGAGGTACGGATAGGCGGCATGCTCGTCGACGAACAGCGCTTGCAGAAAGGTCTGGACGGAGGGAAACCCGTTGCCCGCGGCCGGTCCAAGAATAGGCAGCGCACGGTCGCGTTCGCCAAAGAACGACGCCTTGATGTACGCCGAAACATCCGCGCTGTGGTCGGTGTGCAAATGCGTCAGCGCCATGACGTCGAGATCTTCGATACGCCCCCTGGCCTTGCCGAAATTGACGGCGGTACCCGCGCCGGCATCGAACACGGCACGTGTCTTTCCATCTATCCACAGCACATGTCCGCTTTGGGCGCGCCGATTGAGTTCGGGGCCGCCGCTACCGAGCACTTGCCAGGCTACGGTGCCACGACAGCTATCGATATCCGCCGCATGCGCAGCCAAGCCCATGCAAGAGAGAACAAGAGCGATGAGGATGGAGATGTTACGCATGGTCTTCCTTGCCCCGCGATGGCATTACGCGACGTTAGCCAACGGATCATCATCGTCCTGTGCTTCGGTTTCACCCGAACAGCCCTCCGCGCGGATGCGCCCTGGACTGATCCCGCTGACGCGCTTGAACAAGCGGCGAAATGCCGCTTCACTGCTGTAGCCCAGCTGCTGGGCGATGCTCGCCACGGACTGCTGGCGATCACGCAGCAGCTGTTCGGCAATCGTGACGCGCCACTGAGTGACGTACTGCATGGGCGGCACTTTCATCAGCTGCGTAAACCGTTCGGCAAACGCCGAGCGCGACATGCAGGCCAGCGAAGCCATCGCCTGCATGGTCCATGCGTAACCAGGCTTTTCGTGTACCGCCTGCAGCACTTTGCAGATGCGTGTATCGGTAAGTGCAGCAAACAGGCCGCGGCGATCTTCGGCGCGCCGCGCGTAGTCGCAAACCGCCAGCGTGAACAGCGTGTCGGCCAATTTATTGAGCAATACCTGTCGGCCGATCATGCCGGAATTGACGACATCGACCATCATCTTCGAGAGCTGGCGAAAGGTCTCGCCAGCTTCTTTCGAGCGCACGACGAAGCAGGAAGGCAGCGCGTGATTGAGCGGGTGCTGGCTATGGCCGGCAAAACGAAGCTCACCGCAGATCAGACTGGTGAGATCGGGTGTACAGGTGAGCCTCGTATCGTCGGTGCTCAGCTTGTGCGGATCGCCGTGAGGCAGTACGACCAGATCGCCTTCTTCGAGCAGCATGGCGTGCCGCAGCACGTCGGCCTCGACCTTGCATTGCCCAGCCCCGACCAGATGAAACAGGCCGCAGTGATAACGCGGCTCGTCCAGGAACCAGGAGCCGCAGCGGTGCAGCTCGGCGATGACATCGACACGGACCGCCGACTGATTCAGCAGCGCCTCCAGTGCGGGCTCGATCAGCACGCGCTGCACGCTGCCTGCGGCGAGGCGAGGATTGACTTCGATGTGCACGCTGCGGTCCTTCAGTGGGGTCTGAATAACCTAAAGATTCGCGAGAACTCGCCGCAAGGTTACACAAGATCACCGTCGAAACGCGTGTACAGGCCGAAGGTCATACCTCGGGATAATTGCAGGACCGCAGCAAACCGGAGTCCACCCAGCCATGTAACAGCGTTGCCATACGCGACATGGCTTCGTCTTCGCCGTGGTACTGCGCCAGACACTCGCATAGCGCGGCAAACGGCTTGCCTGCGATGGCATCGGTCAAAACAGCGAGTTCGTCGCTATCTACCGAACGGTAGCGTACGGTCAGTTCCTGGCGCCAGATCAGCAGGTGACGCATTTTGCTGTAGTGCCGCAAACGGGGTCGCATCAGCTCCTGGTCGGCGGCCCGGCGGAACGCCTCGACGTTATAAGGCGTCGAGAGAATTTGCAGGTGCGGTTGCGGTTCGAGCACCAGTTCACCCCAGGCCGAGGGGGGCACGGCGGCCATATCCGATACGGCTAACGCCGGTTCGTCCGGCGCGTCGAAAACAGTGGAGATGGCCCAGTCGAGACGTGCCATATCGGCCAGCTCGGGCTTTTCGCGCCAGGGCCGGCCATAGTCGAGAAACGCTGCCAGGCCCGCGCCGTGCCAACGGATGTTGTAGTGCCCGGACGGATGCGCCTCGACATAGTTTTCCAGCAAGGCCGGCAAGCGCTTGCCGGCCATCAGCGACAACCCGGGATACTCCACCGCCAAGGCATCGCGCAGACGAATGCGGTAGCCGTGGCGATAGATATCCAGCCGCGTTGCCGCGTTCGCGCGCTCGTCACCACGCAACTCGCGCAGTCGTGGTGTGGCGTCGGCGAGAACGGCTTGCAACATTTCTTGTTGCAGGGCCTGCAGAGAGCTCATGCCGCAGCCTGCAGCAACGGCAGCGCAAGGCGACGCGCCTGATCGAGCTCGACCAGCAGTTCCTCCAGCGGCGGAATGTGGTCGTCGCGTTCGATCATGGTCGACACATGGCCGTAGCGTCGCACGGCTTCGACATAGAGATCCCAGACGGGGCTGACGATCGGTGCATCGTGCGTATCGATGATCAGCTGCTCGCCGTGTTCATGCCCGGCGAGATGAAACTGCTGCACGCGCGAGGCGGGAATGCCATCCAGGTACGCCAGCGGCGAGAAGCCATGGTTGTGTGCGCTGACGTAGATATTGTTGATATCGAGCAGGATCAGGCAATCGGCACGTTCGGCGATGGCGGCGAGGAAGTCCCACTCGCTGAGCTGCGAATCGACGTAGGTGATATAGCTGGAAACATTCTCCAGCAGAATGCGGCGACCCAGCGCGTCCTGTACCCGACGCACGCGATCGACCACATGAGTCAACGCTTCTTCCGTATACGGCAGCGGCATCAGGTCATGCAGGTTCACGCCCTGTACGCCGGTCCAGCACAGGTGATCGGATACCCATTTCGGTTCGATGCGCTTGGCGAGCGCAGCAAGGCGCTTGAGGTAACCCTGATCGAGCGGATCGGTACTGCCGATCGACATCGATACGCCGTGCATGACCAGCGGGAAACGCTCACGAAACTTTTCCAGCCAGACCAGCGGGCGGCCACCCGGAATCATGTAGTTCTCGGAAATGACTTCCAGCCATTCCACCGGGCCCGGATTTTCCAGCAGCGTTTCGTAGTGTTCGACGCGCAGACCAAGGCCGAATCCGAGATAGGGAAGCTGGCGTGTGGAGTTGTCTTTGTTCATGCTGCTACGCCTCGCTATTACCAGGAAAGTTTGCGGGACTTTCGTGCATGCACGAAAGTCCCGCAGCAGACCTTACTTCTTGGCGTCGGCCTGAGCGACTTCGCAATCGTGCTGCGACTTCTGCATGGTGAAGCCCTGACCCTTGCATGCGTTCTGACCCTTGCATGCATTGGAAGCCTGCTTGCAGGCGCCGTGGCCCTTACAGGAAGACGAGTTCACGCACTTGACCGCGGCAGCGTCGCCGGAGGCGGTCTTGTCGGCAGCCGAAGCCGTCATCGTGGTCACGGCGAACAGGCCGGCAACCGCCAGGGCCATGGCACCACCGTTGATCGTGTTGAGCTTCATAGAGGTAACTCCTTAAAGTGGAACGGAAAGGTTGGGGTGTCGTCGCGCGGGTTCGCCGTGAGGGGCGGAAGGCCGTACTCGACGCCAACCATTCTGAGCGTGTCGGGCAAGCCTGACTGCCACCGCGCATCTGGATTTTGTGTCCAATCGTCCGGTGTCGGTGCGCCTTCACAAGGTGTGGACGCAGGGCAAGAAAGCCCGGACGGGCGAACATGGCGGTACCTATTGTGCGACCGCATCATGGCTGCACCATCCACCCACCGGACACTTCTCATGCGTCAGATGATCGCCGACACGGCCTCGCGCCTGCTCGATTTCCTTTACAAGATCCGTTGGCTCGGTCCCTTGGTCGCACGTTTGTCCTTCGGTTATTTCTGGCTGGAGACCGGTATCGCCAAAGTGCAGAACCTGGACGGTTTCACGCAGCGATTCATGGGCTGGGGCGTTCCCTTTCCGGCATTCAGTGCCGGGCTCTCCGCGTGGACGGAACTGGTCGGCGGCGCCCTGATCATGCTGGGTCTGTTTACCCGTCTGATCAGCATCCCGATGATCATCAATATGATCGTGGCGATCGTGCTGGTGGTGTCGGCCAATTTCCAGGGCATCGACGAATTCGTGGAAGCCGACGAAACGGTCTACATCCTGATTTTCTTCTGGTTGCTGATGGCCGGTCCGGGCAAGGCGAGTCTGGATACGTTGCTGGCCCGTTGGCTGGGTATTCGAACGAAAGAGTGAAGATGGAAAGAAAAAAGCCGGCACATGTGCCGGCTTTTTTCCCCTATCACAGGTGGCCAGACCGTCGGGTAGCCTCAATAGGCAAACTGCTTGAACACCGGGTCCACGCTTCCGCCCCATGCGCCATGGAACAGCTCCAGCTTGCGCTCTGCCGGTGTCTGGTTCGCTTCGGCGATTTCGATCAGGGGTTCCAGGAACAGGCTTTCGTCGGCGCCATGCTTGTTGAGCTTGTTGCGACGCTTCAGGCCGTGCACGGCAATCTTCAGCGTTTCCTGGGCCAGCTCCCGCACGCTGTAGTTACGGAACTTCAGTTTCAATGCATCCTTGGGCACGCCGTCGCGCAACGCATGACGTTCCTCACGGCTGAAATCCTTGACCAGGTCCCACGCCGCGTCGAGTGCTTCATCGTCGTACAACAAGCCGACCCACAGCGCCGGCAGGGCGCACAAACGGCCCCATGGGCCGCCGTCGGCGCCGCGCATTTCCAGGTATTGCTTGAGGCGCACTTCCGGGAAGGCGGTGGTCAGGTGGTCGGCCCAATCGCGCATGGTGGCGTGCGTGCCCGGTACGGCGGCGAGCTTGCCTTCCATGAAGCGCTTGAAGTCCTGGCCGGAAAGATCGATGTAGCGGCCATCCTGGTAGCTGAAGTACATCGGTACGTCGAGCATGTAGTCGACGTAGCGTTCGTAACCGAAGCTCTTGTCGAAGACGAAGTCGAGCATGCCGGTGCGATCCTTGTCGGTATCGGTCCACACGTGCGAGCGATAGGACAGATAACCGTTTGGACGTCCTTCCGTAAACGGCGAATCGGCAAACAATGCCGTGGCGATCGGTTGCAGGGCGAGACTGGCGCGGAATTTCTTCACCATGTCCGCTTCGCTGGAGAAATCGAGGTTTACCTGCACGGTGCAGGTGCGCGTCATCATGTCCAGGCCGAGCGAGCCGACCTTGGGCATGTACTCGCGCATGATCTTGTAGCGGCCCTTGGGCATCCACGGCATTTCATCGCGGCGCCATTTGGGCTGGAAGCCCATGCCGAGGAAACCGATACCCAGTTCGTCGGCGACCGAGCGTACCTCTTCCAGATGCGAATTTACTTCGCAACAGGTCTGGTGAATGGTTTCCAGCGGTGCGCCGGACAGTTCCAACTGGCCGGCCGGCTCCAGGGTGATCGAGGCCTTGTCGCGCGACAGCGCTACCGGGTTCTCACCCTCGCGAGCCACGTCCCAGCCGTAACGTACGGCCAGGGTCTCCAGCAGTACGCGAATGCCGCGGTCGCCATCGAAGGTGGGCGGGCGCAAGTCGTCGTTGCGGAAGCCGAATTTCTCGTGTTCGGTGCCGATACGCCAGGCTTCGCGCGGCTTTTCGCCGGCGGCGAGATAATCGGCAAGCTGCTGGCGGCTGCCGATCGGCGTGCTCTTGACGGCACTGGGAATGGACACGGGTGACTCCTCGTCTGGGCAGCCACTCCCTATGGGGGTGGTCGTGGCGATTTCAAAGGCCGTCCAGGGCCGGCGACCGGAAAAGGAGATTGTAGAGCCTCAGGTGCCCAGGCGGATGACAGCCCAGGTCAGGCTGGGCGTGAGAGTTTGCGCCTGGTGAACAGGTGTTAGCTATTCTCGCGCGGAAACTCGATGCGCATGCGCACACCACGTCCGCGCTGGCCGTCGAGGATCAGAAAACGACCGCTGTGGGCCTTGGCCGCCTCGTCGACGATCGCCAGTCCCAGGCCGGTTCCATCGCCTTCGCTACCGGTGCCGCGGTAGTAGCGCTCGCGCACCCGCTCGCGTTCGGCGGGCGGGATGCCGGGACCATCGTCTTCCACTTCGAGGAACGGTACGCCATCGTCCGCACCGCAACGCAGGGTAACGCGTCCACCCGCTGGGGTGTATTGCAAGGCATTGTCCAGCAAGTTGAGTAACAGTTCGTGCAATAGCCAATAGACACCCAGCACATGCACCGGCTGACACTCGGCGCCAAGGTCGATATCGCGCTTGATTGCGCGATCCAGCGAGCCGCTGATGATGTCGCCGATCAGGGCAGCGATGTCGATCGAGCCGAAGTGGCTGGCGCGGTGTGCTGACGGTTCCGCGCGTGCGAGTGCCAGCAACTGATTGGCCGTATGGGCGAGGCGGTCGACGCCGCCGTGCAGGCGTTCGATCCGTTCTTCCAGCGGCGTGCCGGCCACTTCGCGGCCAAGCACTTCAAGCTGCGCCTTAAGGCCGGTCAGCGGCGTTCGCAATTGATGGGCGGCATTGGCAAGAAAATGCTGTTGCGCAAGGCTGGAGTCGCGCACCGTGGTCAGCAAGGTGTTGAGCGAATCGACCAGCGGCTGCACTTCCGAAGGCACCTTGTCGATCATCATCGGCTCAAGCGTCTGCGGCGTGCTGCGCGAGATCTGAGCTTGCAGGCGGCGCAGCGGGCGCATGGCAATGGCAATACCCGCGAGGGCAACACCCAGGGTCAGCAGCATCTGCACGGTGTCGTTGACGCCCAGGGCGAGATCCATGCGTTGCATGGCGCGATCGCGTCGATGCGGCGTTTCCGCCGCGGTGACGATCAACGGCTCGCCCGCTTCATCGGTGCGATAGCTGACCGCACGCAACGGCTCGCCCCGGTAGGTGACATCGCCATAGGCCATGTCGCGCGAGAGCGAGGTGGTCGTGGGCACGATCGGCAAATCATCCGTGCCGGCCACCGTTTCGCCGCTGGGTCGGCTGACCCGGTAGTAGAACTGTTCGTGGATGGTCGAGCGCAGCGGCGGTGGTGGCCGGTCGGGCAGAGGAATGTCCAGGCTACCGTCCGGCGCGCGATGGATATGCGCGGTGATCGCCACCGCGGCACGCGACAGCGAACGATCGAACGCGCTGTAGATCGGCGTAATGATCACGCGATGGTCGACCGCGATGCCCAGTACCAGCAGGAGCAGCAGTGGACCGATCAGATAGATCAGCAGGCGTCCGCGCAGGCTGGAGCCCACGCGTTGTAGCCACGCTTTAAATGTCTTCAAGGCGGTAACCGAGCCCGCGGATGCCGCGCACGGTGGCCGAGCCTTCGAGCTTGCTGCGCAGGCGCGAGACATGTACTTCGATCGCGTTGCTGGAGATGTCTTCGTCCCAGCCGGCAATCGCCTGGATCAGGCGCTCCTTGCTGACGACGCGGCCGCCATGATGGGCCAGGCATTCCAGGATCGACCATTCGCGTCGGGTCAGTTCGATCGCACGCCCATCGCGGTCGAGCACGCGTCGGCCGGCCAGGTCGATACGCAGCAACCCCACGGTGAGCTCGTTCGAGGTTGCCGCCGTGGCGCGACGGATCAGAGCCCGGCAGCGCGCCGCCAGTTCCGGCAGGGCGAAGGGCTTGACCAGGTAGTCGTCGGCGCCGAGGTCGAGCGTGCTGACCCGGTCGTCCAGGCCATCCCGCGCGGTCGCGATCAGGATCGGCAGGGCGCTGCCCGACCGGCGCAGGCGCCGGACCAGCCCAAAGCCGTCCTCGCCGGGCAGTCCCAGGTCGATGATTGCCATATCGTAATGCGCGCCTTCCAGCATGGCCGCGACCGATTCGGCCGTTCCCGTATGGTCGACCGCATAGCCTTCCGCGGACAGGCCACGGACCACGGCATCGGCGACCAGGGGATCATCTTCGACAAGCAGGATGCGCATAAGGACAGGACGGCTCAGGAAGGTGTTTTTGAAGCCGCCATTGTTCCCGATTCCGTCGTAAATAATTGAAAGCCTGGCGTAAGACTGCGGAAAGGGCCAGGGCAGCCTGGGCGCCGGGCCGGGCTAGTGAAGCAGCAGCGTCACCGCGATTTCCATGATGATCAGAAAAATGATGATGATTTCCAGCAGCTCGGCACGCCGGCTGGACGCTTCGTCGTAAAGGGCTGCATAGGTGTCGCGGATAATCGCCAGTTTGCGGTCCACGGAGGCATTGAGCGTGGGGACGCGGAAAAGCCCGAGCGCCGCGCTGTATACGCGCGACAGATAGACGTCCTCGGTGACCTGCAGGGCGTTGTCGACCTTTTCGGTCAGCTGGGTCACTTCGGCCACCAGGGTGTGCAGGTGGCGCGCCAGATGAGCAAAGCGGCGCGATGCGAACAGCGAGCCCAGATGTCTTGCAGCCTCCACCCGGTCGTACATGCGTGGCAGTTCGTCGTCCAGCAGCGTGTCGTAATAGCGAAACTCGACCAGCTGCGCGTTGGCCACTTCGATGACATCGGCGACGTCCGAGTCGCCGCGCGGTTCGTAGATGAAGGCGCGATCCCAGGTGAGTACCACCAGGTCGTCGGCGTAGTAGGAAAAGCTTCGCGAAAGCAGATCCCGTCGTGCCGCCGCGGAAAGCGGGCGCGTTTCGCCCGAAAGCAAACGGATCAGATCGACGTGTTCGCTCAGCGAGGCGGCATCGACCATTTCATCGAACGCATACACGGTGCCCAGGAGATAGTCTTCCTGCAGGCGTGCGTCGAGTGCCGGCCGATCCAGCGCCGGCGCGATCACCTCGCGAACATGGTCGAGCAGGGTGAGCCAGAACGGCGCCGGTGTATCGGGCCCGGCGGCCTGATCGAGCGCATCGAAGCGTTCGACGAACGTGTCCCATGAGATGTCGGTGACTTTGACACGCACAGCGAGTGCCGCCACACCGAAGTCGTACAGGCGCACCGAGGCTTCGGTAACGACTTTCTCGGAGCCCAGCATCAAATCGATCGGATCGAGCGAAAGACGCAGCGGCGGAACCTCGAAGGCGATCGCCTTGGTCGGCGTGCTCGCCAGATGGGTGCGGCTGGTCGTGCCGCCGACGTGTGCGGCCCACAGCGATTCGGACTGCGTCAGATCGATGCCGTAGGCGATGTCGAAAAGGCGCAGCGCGACCAGTTCGCCGGATCGGATCGTGATTGCAGGTGCATTCATGGGCAAGGGCTTCCGGATGAAAGGAACCGCGAATAACCTCGGTTCTCCTACTCGTCATCCCGGCGCAGGCCGGGACCCAGTGGCCTTGTGATCGGTTGTCGCGAGACCAATAAGCATCCGCTCTATCGCGAAAACCGGAAACCGAAGCCACTGGGTCCCGGCCTGCGCCGGGATGACGAGTAGGAAGGGCTTTTCGAGATTCCCTGAGTCTGGTGGACGACGCATCCAGAGTACATCGCGCATATGCCAACGCGATGTCGAATCGGGAGGCAAAAAAAAGCCGCCCAAAGGCGGCTTTTTCAGATTCGCATGCAGCGCTCAGCGCTTCATCGAATTGAAGAACTCGTCGTTCGACTTGGTGTTCTTCATCTTGTCGAGCATGAACTCCATCGCCGCCAGCTCGTCCATCGGATGCAGCAACTTGCGCAGGATCCAGATCTTGGCGAGCAGGTCCGGATCGATCAGCAAGTCTTCGCGGCGGGTGCCCGAGCGGTTGATGTCGATGGCCGGGTAGACGCGCTTTTCGGAGATGCGACGGCTCAGGTGCACTTCCATGTTGCCGGTGCCCTTGAACTCTTCGTAGATCACCTCGTCCATCTTGCTGCCGGTGTCGGTCAGCGCGGTGGCGATGATGGTCAGCGAACCGCCTTCTTCGACGTTACGCGCGGCACCGAAGAAGCGCTTCGGGCGCTGCAACGCATTGGCGTCGACACCGCCGGTGAGCACCTTGCCGGAGCTCGGTACCACGGTGTTGTAGGCGCGGGCAAGGCGAGTGATCGAGTCGAGCAGGATCACCACGTCCTTCTTGTGTTCGACCAGGCGCTTGGCGCGCTCGATCACCATTTCGGCGACCTGCACGTGGCGCACGGCCGGTTCGTCGAAGGTGGAGCTGATCACTTCGGCGCGCACGGTGCGCGCGATTTCGGTGACTTCTTCCGGACGCTCGTCGATCAACAGCATGATCAGGTGGACGTCCGGATGGTTGTACTGGATGGCCTGCGCGATGTTCTGCAGCATCATCGTCTTACCGGACTTGGGCTGCGACACGATCAGGCCGCGCTGGCCGCGGCCGATCGGCGCCACCAGGTCGAGAATACGGCCGGTGATGTCTTCGGTCGAACCGTTGCCGCGCTCGAGCTTGAACGACTTGCGCGGAAACAGCGGGGTCAGGTTTTCGAACAGCAGCTTGTTCTTCGACGCTTCCGGCGGATCGCCGTTGATGTCGTCGACCTTGAGCATGGCGAAATAACGCTCGCCTTCTTTCGGGTGACGCACGCGTCCGGTGATGTAGTCGCCGGTGCGCAGGTTGAAGCGGCGGATCTGGCTGGGCGAGACGTAGATATCGTCCGGGCCGGCCAGGTAGGACTCGTCGGCCGAGCGCAGGAAGCCGAAGCCGTCCTGCAGGATTTCCAGCACGCCTTCAGCCCAGATGCCGCCGCCTGAGCGGGCGTGTGCCTTCAGGATGTTGAAGACCACATCCTGCTTGCGTGCACGTGCGACGCCTTCCTGGATACCCAGCGATTCGGCGAATTCCAGCAACTGGATCGCGTTCTTGCGCTTGAGTTCGGTGAGGTTGATCAGGCGATCGTTGCTGCCGGCATCGGCGTAATCGTCGTCCACCGGCAGGCCGTTGTTGTTGCGCGGATGGTTGCCGCCGCCCTGGTTGCGCTGCTGCGGATTCGGATTGTTGTTGCCGCGCTCAGGCCCGCGCTCGTTGCGGTCGTTGCGCTCGTGGCGACGGCGACGGCCGCGATCGTTTCGGTCATTGCGGTCGTTGCGATTCTGAAAACCGCCGCCCTGGTGCTGCCCCTGGCCGCCTTGCTGCTGGCCGCCCTCGCGGGCTTCGGTCTGCGGGCGCGGCGCATTGTTGTCGCCAGTTGAAGTCTGGTTCGGCTGCTCGACCGGCAGGCTGGCCTGCACAGGGGCGGGAGCGTCGGCCGGTGCGGAACGCTCCACCGCGGGGGCGGGGCGCTCGGCGGGAATGTCGCTCGCGGATTTCTCCGGGCGGGTGCTTTCAGCGCTGGCCGCCGCCGCTGCCGCGGATTTGCGCGGTGCTCGGGTACGCGGCGTTTCGGATGCCGGTTTGGCATCGGCGCTGGTTGCGTCGTTGGATTCTTTGGTATCGATGATATCGGACACGGGCAAACCTCGTGGGGGCGCCGTAATTACAGGAAGGAGGGTGTGATTGTCGTCGGCGCGAAGGGCGCGGGGGACAGCGAGGTCCCGACTGACGTATTCAATCTAGCACTCGCCGCGCGGCTACGTAAAGCGGCAGGGGCGAAAGAAGCGTTCAAAAAGCCCGAAACGTGATGTCCGGGCCGTTTCTAGGGTAGGGAACAGCGGCTCCCCACCCTTCATTACTTTACAAAAGCTTAGATCGTCTTCTCGATCAACTGAGACAGTGCGCCCTTGCTGACGGCACCGATCTGGGTGGCTTCGACCTTGCCGTTCTTGAAGATCATCAGGGTCGGGATGCCACGCACGTTATAGGTGCGGGGGGTCTTCTGGTTGTGATCGATATTGATCTTGGCGATGCGCAGCTTGCCTTCGTACTGCTTGGCCAGCTCTTCCAGGGCCGGGGCGATGGCCTTGCAGGGACCGCACCACTCCGCCCAGAAGTCCAGCAATACCGGGGTATCGGACTGGAGCACTTCCTGCTCGAAGCCGTCGTCGCTCACATGGGTAATCAAATCGCTCACCGGAATCTCCAGGGGTAGGGGGTATTGACGACCGCGCGGCCTGCATCAGCTACACTGGGGTGCCCATGAAGCGCGGGGTCGGTCTTTAGAGGCCATGCCGGTAGGCAAGGACCTCCACTGCTCTGTAAGTTAAGGACAGGACCCAGGTGATTCAAGGGCGGCAACGGACGGTTCCGTTGACATAGGTGAGAAGGCTTCCAAGTCCTTGTCGCCGCTAAGGATTTGTCTTTCGGGGAAGAAGACCGAGTCCTTTCACCTATGCCAGCGGAGCCGCCGCGCCCGCCGTGCGGCGCCTTCATCTCCATACGCGCCGCCTCATCCACCCGTCCCGGGCCGATCTTTATTGTCGCGGGACCGGACGCCGTTTACGCGCCGTCTGCACCCCCATTCGATACCTCTAATGTCCCAAACCGTACTCACTGATACCTTTTTCACCAATTTCGACCTTCATCCTCTACTGCAGCAGGGCCTGGACGAATCCGGCTTTACCCGCTGCACCCCGATCCAGGCATTGACCCTGCCGATGGCCCTGGCTGGCCGCGACGTCGCAGGCCAGGCCCAGACCGGTACCGGCAAGACCTGCGCCTTCCTGGTGGCGATGATGAATCGCCTGCTGACCCGCCCGGCCGTGGCCGAGCGCAAGGACAGCGATCCGCGCGCGCTGGTGATCGCGCCGACCCGCGAGCTGGCCATCCAGATCGAAAAGGACGCCAAGGCGATCGGTCGCCACACCGGCCTGCGCACCGCGCTGATCTACGGCGGCGTCGACTACGACAAGCAGCGCCAGCAACTGAAAGACGGCTGCGACATCATCATCGCCACACCCGGCCGCCTGCTCGATTACTACAAGCAGCAGGTCTTCGGCTTCAACGGCGTCGAAGTGATGGTGATCGACGAAGCCGATCGCATGTTCGACCTGGGTTTCATCAAGGACGTGCGTTTCATCTTCCGCCGCCTGCCGGCGCGCGAACAGCGTCAGGTGCTGCTGTTCTCGGCCACGCTCAGCCATCGCGTGCTGGAGCTCGCTTACGAGCACATGCACAACGCCGAGAAGCTGGCGGTCGAGACCGAAAACGTCACCGCCGATCGCGTGCGCCAGCAGGTGTTCTTCCCTTCGAAAGAAGAAAAGATGCCGTTGCTGCTGAACCTGCTCGAGCGCACCAGCGCCGAGCGCAGCATCATCTTCGTCAACACCAAGGCGGCCGCCGAGCGCGTGACCGACCGCGTAAAGCGCCAGGGTTATCGCGTAGGTGCCTTGTCGGGCGACGTGCCGCAGTTGAAGCGCCAGAAGTTGCTGCAGCGCTTCCAGGAAGGCCAGCTCGACATGCTGGTCTGCACCGATGTGGCCGCACGCGGCCTGCATATCCCGGCGGTCAGCCACGTATTCAATTACGACCTGCCGCAGGATGCCGAGGACTATGTGCATCGCATCGGCCGTACCGCGCGTCTGGGTGCCGAGGGCGATGCGATCAGCTTTGCCTGCGACCTGTATGCGATGTCGCTGCCGGATATCGAAACCTATATCGGCCAGCGTATCCCGGTCGCGACGATCGATCCCGAATTGCTTGTGATGCCCAAGCCCAAGCAGATCGACGAGCAGTTCGTGGCTCATGCCGCGGCCGACAGCGCCGAGTTCGGCGACAAGGTCATTTCGCGCGAGAAGAAGGACAGCGGCGGCCCTGGTGGCCGTTCGCGTCGCGAAGGCGGCCGCGGTGGCGATTCGCGCAAGCCGCGCGACGGCGAACGACGCGAGCGTACCGAGCGCAAGCCGGCCGCGGCTGCGGCGGCCGTTGCGCCGGTGGTTGCCCCCGAAGGCGATGCCGCTTCCGTGGCGGGCGAGGCGGAGCGCAAGCGCCGTCGCCGCCGTGGCGGTCGTGGCCGACGTCGCGAGGGAGATGCCGCGCAGGTGCAAAACAGCAACGGCAATGCCGCCGCTGCGCCGAACGAGCGCAACAACGATCGCCCGCGTGGCGAGCGTCGTCCGCCGCGCAACGGTGGCGAGCAGGCCGGCAACGGTCGTTCGCGCCAGGTTGTTGCCACCGCAGCGGCACACGCCGGCGAGCACGCCGCACCGAAGAAGCCGGGTTTCTTCCGCCGTTTGACGCGGTTGTTTACCGGGCGTTGATAAAGGCACGGGGCCCCGGCGTTCGCCGGGGCGACGGTGCAGGCGGGTTTTGCCGCTGCTTTCCATGGTTCGCCGCCCCGGCGCATGCCGGGGTCCAGCGTCTTTCGCTCGCCAGGTCAGCGACGGAAAATCTCTCGAAGTTTTCCTTACCGCCGCTTATCCTTTCCACTGTCGGCAAACAGGCCGGGGGATTTGCGTGATTCGCTTCGAACAAGTCAGCAAACGCTATGAGGGTGGCCATGAAGCGCTATCCCAGCTTTCGTTCGAGGTCGCCGATGGCGAAATGGCCTTCGTCACCGGGCATTCCGGCGCCGGCAAGAGCACGCTGCTCAAGCTGCTTGGCCTGATCGAGCGCCCATCGCACGGCGTCATCATGATGGACGGGCAGAGCCTGGCCAAAATCGGGCGCGGCGGCATTCCCAAGCTGCGCCGCCGGATCGGCATGGTTTTCCAGGATCACCGCCTGCTGATGGAGCGCACCGTTTTCGCCAATGTGGAGCTGCCGCTGGTCATCGGTGGCGTAGCGCCACAGGAGCGTGGGCGCCGCGTGCGTGCCGCGCTGGAAAAAGTCGGCCTGCTTGCCTATGAGCGCCAGTTGCCCGATTCGCTTTCGGCCGGCGAGCAGCAGCGCGTGGGTATTGCGCGTGCGATCGTCGCCAAGCCTTCGCTACTGATCGCCGACGAGCCGACCGGCAATCTCGATCCGCAGCTGGCGATGGAAATCATGGGTCTGTTCGCCGAATTCCAGAATGTCGGCACGACCGTGCTGATTGCCAGCCATGATCTGCCGCTGATCAAGAAGATGAAAAAGCGCGTGGTCGTACTCGATCACGGCCGGCTGGTCGCCGATGTGGCCGCACAGGAGGTGCTGTAAGCATGGATCAGCATCCGAACGACCAGCTCGATATCGCGCCGCGTACCGAGCGAAGCCGTGGCCGCCCGGTTGCCAGCTGGCGCGAGCATCACGGCTGGAGCGCAGCGGCCAGTCTGCGCCGGTTGTTCTCGCGGCCCTTGGGTACCTTTCTCACCATCGCGGTGATGGGTCTGGCCCTGGCGCTGCCGCTGGCCTTCTACCTGTTGCTGGCAAACGTTCAGAACCTCGGCGATGCGCTAGGCCAGAACCAGGCGGTCAGTGCATTCCTGAAGCCGGGCCAGGCTGGCGCTGCGGTCGAAGCGCTGGCCACGACCTTGCGCGAACGTGCCGACGTTGCCGCGGTCGGGGTCAAGACGCCGCAGCAAGGCATGGACGAGCTGGCCAAGATGCAGGGTTTCGGCACGGCGCTCCATACGTTGGACGAAAATCCGCTGCCGTATGTGCTCGAGGTGATGCCCAAGCCCGATATCGGTGCCGATGGTGTCGAACGTCTGGTGACCGACATGCGCGCCATGCACGGTATCGATCAGGTGCAGGATGCCGGCAGCTGGCGCCAACGGCTGGACGCGTTGCTGGCGGTCGGCAACCGTACCGTGCTGGTGCTCGCCGCCATGCTGGCGCTGGCGGCGTTGCTGGTGGTCGCCAATACGGTGCGCGTGGATATCTCCAGCCGCGCCGAAGAGATCAACGTACTGATGCTGGTCGGGGCCAGCCGCGCCTTCGTGCGCCGGCCCTATCTGTATGCCGGCATCTGGTATGGCCTGCTCAGCGGCATCATTGCCGCCGGGGTCGCTCTGGTGGTCGAATTCGCACTGGTCGACCCGGTGACACAGTTGAGTCACGCTTACGACGGCAAACTACAGGTCGGCGGGCTACCCTGGTGGCTGCTGGCGGCGGTGCCGGTGGGTGCGGCCGTGCTGGGTTGGCTGGGTGCGCGCCTGATGAGCGCGTGGCAGTTACGTAAGGCCGTGTAACAAGCCCGGATGGGCCGGGCGGCGACTCAGGTCGCAGGCATCCGGGCGCGGAACAAGGCAAGATGCATGTCTCGACGGGCGCACGGGGGTGTTTGCCCGGGATTCTATAAGCGTCGCGTTTCCGATGGGCGGGCTGCGGATGAGTGCAAGTTTCAGTAATCGTGTCGTCAGTGCGGCACCGCGTGTATTGGTGGTGGACGGTTCCAAGGTCGTGCGGCAGTTGATCACGCGCGTGCTCAATGCCGAGTTGCCCGGCGCCGACGTGGTCGGCTGTGGCACGGGCGCCGAAGCACACAAGTTGCTCGAAAGCGGCGTGTTCGATTTCATTACCGTGTCGCTGCGGCTGCCCGATATGGATGGCCTGGAGCTGGCGCGTTATGTGCGGGAATTCGCGCCGCAGATTTACATTCCCATCGTGGTCGTTTCCGGCGATGTCGACGATCGCCTGCATCGGCGCACGCTCGGCGAGCACGTCACCGACTACTTCGACAAATCACTGGGCTTCCAGGCGCTGGGTGAATTCATTCGCGGCTATGTGCGCCCCGAAAGCATGGCCGACGGCGAGGTACTCTACGTCGAAGACAGCCGCGTGGTCGCGCTGGCGACGCGTCGGATGCTGGAGAAATACGGCCTCACCGTACGCCATGTGATCAGCGCCGAAGACGCGCTCGCCATGCTGGAGACGGCGCGTGCGCAAGGTATTGTCGGCGCGGATATCGTCTTGACCGACGTCAGCCTCAAAGGCGAGCTGACCGGCGGCGACTTGCTCGATCGCATACGTCGCGATTACGGTTACAGCAAAGGCTCGTTGCCGGTGCTGGTCATGACCGGTGACGAAAACCCGGCCAATCAGGCGGCCCTGCTGAGAGCGGGCGCCAACGATCTGGTCGAGAAACCGATCGAGGAAAAATTGTTGATTACCAAGTTGCTGTTCCAGTTGCGCGTTGCCCGTCATCTGCGCGAGCGCAGCGCCACCGTATGAGCAACGAACGGGTGAAGCTGGAGCCTTCGTGGAAGGCGCGCATCGGCAGTTATCTCGAACGTCCAGAGATGCTGGCGCTCTCCGCGTTTCTGCGCGCCGAGAAGCAGGCAGGCAAGGTGATCTACCCGCCGGGGCCGGATATTTTTGCGGCCTTCGATCACACGCCGTTCGATGCGGTGCGTGTGGTGATTCTTGGGCAGGATCCCTATCACGGCCCGAATCAGGCGCACGGTCTGTGTTTCTCGGTACGTCCCGGCGTGCAGACGCCGCCGTCGCTGCAGAACATCTTCAAGGAGATCCAGCGTGACCTGGGTATTGCGCCGCCCGATCACGGTTGTCTGACGCCTTGGGCGGATCGCGGCGTGCTGCTGCTCAACGCCGTGTTGACGGTGGAGCGCGGCATGGCCAATGCGCATCAAGGCAAGGGCTGGGAAGGTTTTACCGATGCCGCGATCGACGCGCTTAATCGCGAACGCGAAGGCATCGTGTTCATGCTGTGGGGATCGTATGCGCAGAAGAAGGGCCAGTTGATCGACACGCGCAAACATCGTGTCTTGAAATCGGTACATCCCTCGCCGCTATCGGCGCACCGCGGGTTTCTCGGCTGTGGCCATTTCTCGGCCGCCAATCAGTATCTGACCGAGCATGGACAGGCGCCGATCGACTGGTCGTTGCCCATGCGTAGCGAGTTGCCCGTCTAGGGATCGTCGCGTTTGAGCATCTGACAGAACGCCGCCGTTTCCTCATCGACGGGGAAGCACGATTCGATATGCAGATCGTCGAGCGTCACGTCGCGTGGCGTACCGAAGGTAGTGATGGTCGAAAAGAAGCTCAGCCGCTGATCGTCGCGTTGCAGAACCGTGGTCATCAGCGGCGAAGGGATCTTCTCTGTCGATAATTGTCGCCAAGACATTGGCACATCCGGATAGGCCAGTATCTCGTCCAGCAAGGCACGTGCTTGCTGGTCCGAAGGCGACGAGGCTACTTCGTTGTGCAGATGGCGCAGCAGCTCGCTGGCAATCTCTTCCCAGTTAACGATCACCGAGCGGAAGTCGTTCGGATCGAAGATCTGCCGCAGCATGTTGGTATGGCTGCTTTCGCGTCCGCGCATGACGAAGCGGTTGATGCGCGCGGCGGCGCCGTTGGCCATCAGCACGTCCCAGTGACGGTTGAGCACGAAGGCCGGGTAGGGTTCCTGTTGTTCGAGTATGCACTCGATCGCGTGGCGTACCTGGGCGAGCTCCGGTGCGGCCAGTTGACGTTCGGGATAGAACGGCGCGTAGCCGGCGGCAACCAGCCAGGTGTTGCGTTCGCGTAGCGGCACGCCGAGCGTGTCGGCGAGCCGGATCACCATCTCGCGGCTGGGCTGCGCCTTGCCCGTTTCCAGGCAACTGAGGTGCCGGGCCGAAATCTCCGCTGTCAGTGCGAGATCGAGCTGGCTCATGCGCCGGGTCGTGCGCCATTCGCGCAGCAGCGATCCGACGGGCGTGACGTGGGTGGACGACATACGGGCGGTTCCCTGGATGATCCGAACCGGATCATAGGTCGGCCAGCTTGCGCGCGCCCATGACCTGGCAGGTCATTGCGGCGATGTTCGGCGCCGACGAAAGATGCGTCCTCACTCCATCGGCGAGGTTCGAACATGCATCGCAGAGCATTTCTTCAGTTGACGGGCGGCGTGCTGGCGGCAAGCGCCTTGACGGGCGGGCTGGGCCGCCTGGCGCAGGCAGGTACGGTCAAGGACAGCAGCAAGGTTGGCGATCTCGGGGTTGCGGACTACACCCGGATGCGTCGCTTCGTTGCCACCTCGTTCGGCCGTACCGCTTATGTGGAACAGGGCAGCGGACCGGCCGCTCTGTTCCTGCACGGGTTTCCGCTCAACAGCTATCAATGGCGCAGCGCGTTGCCGCGGCTGGCCGCCTACCGGCGATGCCTTGCGCCCGACTCCATGGGCCTGGGCTATACCGAGGTGACGCAGGGCAAGTCGGTGACCCCGGCGAGCCAGGTGGACATGCTCATCGAGTTTCTGGACGCGCTGGGCGTCGGCACGGTGGACCTGGTCGCCAACGATAGCGGTGGCGCGGTGGCGCAGTTGTTCATGGTGCGCCACGCCGACCGCGTTCGCAGCGTGCTGCTGACCAATTGCGACGTTGAGAACGACAGTCCGCCGCCGGCTGTCATGCCGGTCATCGAGGCCGCGCGCAAGGGGACCTTCGCCCGGGACTTCTTCGTCAAACAGGTCGACGATCATTCGCTGGTTCATGCTCCCACCGGCCTGGGCGGTGCCTGCTATACCTTTCCGGGGCATCCGACGGATGACGCCATCGACATGTATATGCGCCCGCTGGTCGCCACGCCCGAACGCATGGCGCTGACCAATGCCTATGCGCTGGGCCTGTTCCCCAATCCGCTGGCCGGCATCGAGGCTTCCCTGCGTCAGTTCCGCCGTCCCGTGAGGATCGTCTGGGGGACCGGCGACACGATCTTTTCCGCCAAGAGTCCCGATTACCTCGACCGGGTGTTACCTCTGTCCCATGGCGTACGAAAGGTAAAGGGCGCGAAGCTGTTCTTCCCCGAGGAATACCCGGAACTCATTGCCGAGGAGGCAAAAAAGCTTTGGGGTGTCCGCTAAGGAATTGATTTTAAGATATTTTTAATATCACGAAGGCGGTTGTTGCGCTGCGGGGTGCCACTGGACAAGCCAGTGGCATTCCTGTACGATTCGGTATAGTAAAGCGAGGTCGGGCTGGGATTGAACCAATTCGACCCGTTAGCACTCATAGCAACAGAGTGCTAAGTTGTTCCCCAAGTTTTCTGGAGGTTCCTCATGTCACAAGCTTTGGCGACCGCCTCTCTGCCGGTACCCAGTGTAGTCGGCAGCTTGGATGCGTATATCTCGGCGGTCCACCGTATCCCGGTGCTCAGCCAGGACGAGGAGCAGGCGTTGTCGCGTCGATTCAACGATGACAACGACCTCGACTCCGCCAAGAAGCTGGTGATGTCGCACCTGCGTTTCGTGGTGCACGTCGCCCGCGGTTACAACGGTTATGGTTTGCAGCTGTCCGACCTGATCCAGGAAGGCAATATCGGCCTGATGAAGGCGGTCAAGCGCTTCGACCCGGATCAGGGCGTGCGTCTGGTCAGTTTTGCCGTGCACTGGATTCGCGCCGAAATGCACGAGTTCATCCTGCGCAACTGGCGTATCGTCAAGGTCGCCACCACCAAGGCGCAGCGCAAGCTGTTCTTCAACCTGCGCAAGAGCAAGAAGCGACTGGGTTGGATGAATGCCGAGGAAGTGCGCGTGGTCGCCAAGGACCTTGGCGTGCCCGAAGCGACTGTCCGCGAGATGGAATCGCGCCTGTCCGGCCGTGATATCGGTTTCGAAGCGCCGGCCGATGCCGACGACGATGCCAAGCCGGCACCGGAAGCGTTCCTGATCGACGACGGCGCCGACCCGTACGACAACGTCTCCGACGCCGATCACGCCGACAATCAGCTGGAAACGCTGTCCGAGGCGCTGCAAAAGCTCGATCAGCGTTCGCGCGACATCATCCAGCGTCGTTGGTTGAACGACGATAAGGCGACGCTGCAGGATCTGGCCGACGAGTACGGTGTTTCTGCCGAGCGTATCCGCCAGGTCGAGGCGAATGCGATGAAGAAAATGCGCGGGTTGTTTGCTGCGTAAGATGGATTGCTTCGCGCTTTAGATGGACGGCCTCCTTTACGGGGGCCGTTTGCGTTTGATCGTTCATGGGCCGCGCGGCGGCCGGACTCTTTAACTCATGCCCCAAGTCCTGGTCATCGAAGACGACGAAGTCACCGCTCGCGAAATCGTGGCGGAGTTGAGCGTGCACGGCATGGTGGCCGATTGGGTGGCCGATGGGCGCCGTGGGTTGGACCGAGCGCTGGAAGGCAGCTACGACCTGATCACCTTGGATCGCATGTTGCCTGGAATGGACGGCATCGACGTGGTGGCGGCGTTGCGTCGGGCCCAGATCGATACGCCGGTGTTGATGATCAGCGCGTTGAGCGATGTGGACGAACGCGTGCGTGGCCTGCGTGCCGGCGGCGACGACTACCTGACCAAGCCGTTTGCACCCGACGAGATGTCCGCGCGTGCCGAGGTACTGTTGCGTCGGCGCCAGAGTGCCGAAGGCGGCAACCGCCTGCGCGTGGCCGATCTCGAACTGGATCTGGTGCGGCATGTAGCTCACCGCAACGGTCAGTTGCTGAATCTGTTGCCCACCGAGTTTCGCTTGTTGGAGTTTTTGATGCGCAACTCGGGACAGGTGGTCACACGTACGATGATTTTCGAGGCCGTGTGGGGGTTTCATTTCGACCCCGGCACTAATGTTATCGATGTTCATATCGGGCGGTTGCGGCGCAAGATCGACAGTGCCGGTCAGTCGCATCTGATCCGCACAGTGCGCGGCACCGGTTATATGCTGGCGCCGACGCGGTAGCTGTATGATTTCCTTACATTCCTGAGGGCGCAGCGGCTGCGCCGGGTCGGATCACCATGAACGCTCATCCCAATGCCTGGCGCTCGGCCACGTCGCGCCTGATTCTCGTCTACGGGGCGCTCTTTGCCGCGTGGGGCCTGATCCTGGTGGGTGTGATCCAGTGGGAGACCACCCGCTACCTCAACAACGTGATCGACCAGATCATCGTGCAGCGTATGGGCTACCTGGCCGCCACCGATTCGACGCGTTTGCCGGCGACCGTGGATGCCGCCGGGCTGATCGATCCCCACGGTGTGATGTCGGTCGGGTTGTTCGATGCCTCCGGCCATGTGCTTGCAGGCAATATTCGCCGCCTGCCCGCCGACATCATCATTGACGGCCAGCCGCGTCTGCTGGCTGGCGGTGTGCCGCGGCCGTTTCATGCCGATGGCGAAGTACGCGCACGTGCTGTTGCGTCGCGCCTGCCGGATGGGCGCGTGCTGGTGATTGCCAAGGACACCAGCACGCTCGACGGGCTGGGTGCCATCGTCTGGCGTGCCCTGCTGTGGGGTGTCTCGCTCACGATCATCCCTGGCCTGCTCGGCGGCTTTCTGTTGCGGCGTGGCCCGGCCAGGCGCATTCGCGTCTTGCAGCAGGCAACCGATCCGATTCGCGAAGGCGACCTCACCAAGCGTTTGCCGGTGAGCCGGCGCGGCGACGAACTCGATCTGCTGGCAGGCATCGTCAACACCATGCTCGACGAAATCGAGCGTCTGATGAACGAAGTCAAAGGCGTGTGCGACAACATTGCACACGACCTGCGCACGCCATTGACGCGCTTGCGCGCACGGCTGTATCGCGCGCAACAGCAGTTGTCCGATCAACCGCAAGTAACATTGCTCGATGCGTGCGTCACGGATGTCGACGAGTTGCTTGGGCGGTTCCGGGCGTTGTTGCGCGTGTCGGAACTGGAAGACCGCAATCGTTGCGCCTGCTTTGCCGAAGTCGATCTCGCCGACGTGCTCAACCAGGTGCACGAGTTCTACGCGCCGGTGGCAGAGGACCGTGGTCAGCCTTTTGTTTTGGACGTCCAGACGCTGGCGCCGATTCGCGCCGATGCGCATCTGCTGTTCGAGGCGCTGGCCAATCTGGTCGGCAATGCGATCAAGTTCACGCCATCGGGCGGACACATTCGTCTGCGCGCGCAGATGGACAAGCTGGGGCCGCGGATCGACATCCTCGACAGTGGTCCGGGCATCCCCGCCGACGAACGCGATGCCGTTACCCGGCGTTTTTATCGCGGCGACAACAGCCGCACCACACCGGGCTCGGGTCTGGGGTTGAGCATCGTCAGCGCGATCGTGCGGTTGCATGGTTTTGCGCTGGAGATCGGCGACGGTGACACCGGTGCGCGTATCACGCTGTATTGTTACTCGCCGGAACCGGGGCAACTGGTTCGGCCGAAGGCGGCGACGTCACCAGCCTTGCCTGCGCCGGTTACTGCCTAACTTGTAGGAGCGACTTCAGTCGCGACCAGCCGTGACGTAACAGCGGGTCGCGGCTGAAGGGAACCTCGGGGAAAACCCCTCCTATTCGTCATCCCGGCGAAGGCCGGGATCTATTCCTCAGCGCAGATGCTTGCCAAGCGTTGCCTGACGAGCGAAGACTGAGGAATGGGTCCCGGCCTTCGCCGGGACGACGATGAAAACTGAGATTATTCGGGTTTCCCTGAAGTCGCTCAGTAAAAACTCAGGCAACCCCAAAGCACCCTTGAGTACTTTTCAAAGCAGCCTTTACACCCCCTCAAGGCCCAGTGTTTTCGGGGCTTTTTAATTGCAAGATGAAATAATCTTCATCCGTCAGGCCATGCTGCCGGGCACGCTCCCGTGCGAAAATTTGCGGCGACGCATCATCAGCGCTCGGAATCCCCAGGCATGTTCAGTCTTGTCCGGATCGCTCTATCGCGACCGTATACGTTCGTCGTTCTCGCCCTGTTGATCCTCATCATCGGCCCGCTGTCGGCGTTGAGGACTCCCACGGATATCTTCCCGGACATCAAGATCCCGGTGATCAGCGTGGTGTGGCAGTACACCGGCCTTCCGCCCGACCAGATGGCCGGACGTATCACCTCGCCCTTCGAGCGCGTGCTCACCACCACGGTGAACGACGTGGAGCATATCGAAGCCCAGTCGATCAACGGCTTCGGGGTGATCAAGATCTTCTTCCAGCCGGCGGTGGATATCCGCACCGCTAACGCGCAGGTGACTGCGGTTGCGCAGACCCTGCTCAAGCAGCTGCCGGCCGGCAGTACGCCACCGTTGATCCTGAACTACAACGCCTCGACCGTGCCGATCATCCAGCTGGCATTGTCGGGCAAGGGTTTGACCGAGCAGAACCTGGGCGATCTGGGTCTGAATGCGGTGCGCCCGGTCCTGACCACGGTGGCCGGTGCATCGGTTCCGTATCCGTTCGGCGGCAAGACGCGCCAGGTGCAGATCGATATCGATTCGGCAGCCTTGCAGGCGCGTGGCCTGACCGCACAGGACGTGGCCAATGCACTGGCATCGCAGAACCTGATCGTGCCGGTGGGTACGCAGAAGATCGGCCAGTTCGAATACATTCTGCAGCTCAATAATGCACCGTCGGATATCAACGACCTGGGTGGTTTGCCGATCAAGACGGTCAACGGCACCACGGTGTATATCCGCGATGTCGCGCATGTTCGCGACGGCGCGCCGCCGCAGACCAATATCGTGCACGTCAACGGCAATCGTTCGGTGCTGATGACGGTGCTCAAGAACGGCTCGGCGTCGACGCTGGCGATCATTGCCGGCGTGAAGCAGAAGATCGCCGACGCCAGGAGTTCGCTGCCCGATACGCTCGAAGTGACGCCGATCGGCGATCAGTCGATCTTCGTGCGCGCGGCCATTGGCGGCGTGGCAAAGGAAGGCATCATCGCAGCCGCGCTGACCAGCTTGATGATCCTGCTGTTCCTGGGCAGCTGGCGTTCGACCGTGATCATCGCGGTCTCGATTCCGCTGGCGATTCTCAGCTCGATCGCCGCCTTGTCGGCGATCGGCGAGACGATGAACATCATGACGCTCGGCGGCTTGTCGCTGGCGGTGGGCATCCTGGTCGACGATGCCACGGTGACGATCGAGAACATCAACTGGCATCTGGAACACGGCAAGGATGTGGAAACGTCCATTCTCGACGGCGCGGCGCAGATCGTGACGCCGGCCTTCGTGTCGCTGCTGTGTATCTGTATCGTGTTCGTGCCGATGTTTTTCCTGGAAGGCGTCGCGCGCTTCCTGTTCGTGCCGATGGCCGAAGCGGTGATGTTCGCGATGATCGCCTCGTTCATCCTGTCGCGCACGCTGGTGCCGACGATGGCCAAGTACCTGCTGCATCCGCATGCGCCGCACGTGGACGAGCATGGCCATCACGTGTCGCTGCCGCCATCGAATAATCCGCTGGTGCGTTTCCAGCGTGGCTTCGAGGCGCGTTTTGACAGTATCCGCGATGGTTACCACAGCCTGCTGGCGATGGCGATGGAGCATCGCAAGGTATTCGTCGTCGGCTTCCTCGGCTTTATCGTGCTGTCGTTTGGGCTGGTGCCGTTCCTCGGGCGTAACTTTTTCCCCGCGGTGGATGCCGGTCAGATCCTGATGCACGTGCGTGCGCCCATCGGTACGCGCGTGGAAGATAGCGCGGCCTTGTTTGCCGATGTGCAGGCAAGCATCCGCCGGATCATTCCGAAGGAAGAGCTCGGTACCGTGGTCGACAACATCGGCCAGCCGGTGTCGGGTATCAACACCGCGTACAACAACACCGGTACGATCGGTTCCTGGGATGGCGATATCCAGTTGAGCTTGAATGAAGGCCATCATCCGACGGCCGACTACGTGCAACGCATGCGCGAACAGCTGCCGCGCGAGTTCCCGGGCGTGACGTTCTCGTTCCCGCCGGCGGACATCATCAGTCAGATCCTGAACTTCGGTTCGCCCGCACCGATCGATCTGCAGATTCGCGGTAACAACCTGCCGGCGAACTTCGCATACGCCAATGCCTTGCTGCGTGATATCAAGCGTGTGCCGGGCGTGGCCGATGCGCGCATCCAGCAGTCGCAAGCGAACCAGGGTTTCAACATCAACGTGGACCGCACGCGTGCGCAGCTGGTCGGTGTGACCGAGCGTGACGTCACCAACTCGCTGGTGGTGAACCTGGCCGGCTCCAGCCAGGTGGCGCCCACCTACTGGTTGAATCCGCAGAACCAGATTTCCTATCCGATCGTGATGCAGACGCCGCAGTACAGCCTCAATTCGCTGTCGCAGCTCGAAAATCTGCCGGTCAACAGCACCGGCGGTGCACAGCAGGTGCTCGGCGGCCTCGCCAGTTTCCAGCGTTATGCCGGCAATGCGGTGGTGAGCCAGTACAACATCCAGCCGATGGTGGAGATCTTTGCCACCACGCAGGGCCGTGACCTGGGTGCGGTGGCCAGCGACATCCAGAAGGTCGTAGCCGATCATGCCAAGGCGCTGCCGAAGGGTACGTCGATCGCGCTGCTCGGCCAGGTGCAGACGATGAACAGCGCCTTCTCGGGCCTGTTGTTCGGTCTGCTCGGTGCTGCGGTGCTGATTTACCTGCTGATCGTAGTGAACTTCCAGTCGTGGAGCGATCCGTTCGTGATCATCACCGCGCTGCCTGCCGCGTTGGCCGGCATCATCTGGATATTGTTTGCCACTAACACGACCCTGTCGGTGCCTGCACTGACCGGCGCGATCATGTGCATGGGCGTGGCCACGGCAAACTCGATCCTGGTGGTGAGCTTCTGCCGCGAACGTCTGGCCGAGCACGGCGATGCCGCGCTAGCGGCGCTCGAAGGCGGCTATGTCCGTTTCCGTCCCGTGTTGATGACCGCGTTGGCGATGATCATCGGCATGGGTCCGATGGCCATGGGCCTGGGCGAGGGCGGCGAGCAGAATGCTCCGCTCGGCCGCGCGGTGATCGGTGGTCTTATTTTCGCAACGACGGCGACGCTGCTTTTCGTCCCCGTGGTGTTCAGCATCATCCACGCGCGGCACGGCCGCGCCCCGTCCCCGGCGCCTGCTTCCGGAGAGCCCGCACATGTCGTCTGAATTCAAAACTCCTACGCCGACCCATCCGCGCAAGCTGCGCCTGGCCGGACTGATCGCCGCGATCGTGGCGGTCGGCATCGTGGTCCTTGGCGTCACCACGCGCGCCACCGATGCGCACAAGCTCAGGACCTGGACCGACGAGCAGGCCATTCCATCGGTCGCCGTGGTCGATCCGGAGCCGGGTAAGGCCGGTAACGGCCTGGAATTGCCCGGCCGACTGGAAGCCTATTCGCGCGCGCCGATCTTTGCTCGCATCAACGGTTACCTGAAGAACTGGAAGGTCGATATCGGCACACCGGTGAAGTCCGGTCAGTTGCTGGCCGAGATCGATACGCCCGACCTCGATCAACAGCTGCTGCAGGCGAAGGCGGACTACGCCAGTGCGCAGGCCAATCAGGCGCTGGCAGCGATCACGGCCAAGCGTTGGCAGGCCATGCTCGGCTCCGATTCGGTGTCCAAGCAGGAAGTCGACGAGAAAACCGGCGACCTGACCGCCAAGAGCGCGCTCGCTAATGCCGCCAAGGCCAACCTCGACCGGCTGCAGGCGACCAAGGCGTTTGCGCGCATCATCGCGCCGTTCGACGGCATCGTTACCGCACGCAATACCGACGTCGGCCAGTTGATCAATATCGGCGGCGCGACCGGGCAGGAACTGTTTACCGTCTCGGACGTGCGCAAGCTGCGCGTCTACGTACAGGTGCCGCAGAACTACGTGCCCTCGATCAAGCAGGGAGCGGTCGCGACGCTGACCGTGCCGGAGCATCCTGGCCAAGTATTCAAGGCCACCGTGGAATCGTCGGCCCAGGCCGTCAACGCCACGTCCGGTTCGACCCTGGTGCAGTTGTCGGTAGACAACGCTGACAGCCAGTTGATGCCCGGCGCGTTCGCCAACGTCAAGTTCGACCTGCCGATCAGCGCCACCGCGCTGCGTGTGCCGGCCAGTGCGCTGATCTTCGACAATCAGGGTCTGCGCGTGGCCACGGTGAGCGCCGACAACAAGGTGGAGTTCAAGACGGTCACCATCGCGCGCGACTACGGCAAGAGCGTGGAAATCGGCGCCGGCCTGGCCAAGGGCGATCGTGTGATCGAAAGCCCACCCGATGGCCTGGTCAATGGCGACCCGGTGAAGATTGCAGACAAGACGGCGGACAAGCCCAATGAAAAGAAGGCTTAATTTCGCACTGACATTGGCGGTATCGGCGGCGCTTGCGGGCTGCTCGCTGGCGCCGACCTACAAGGTACCCGAAACGCCGGTGGCCGATCGCTACAAGGAACCCGCGCAGCAGCAAGGTCCGTGGGTACCCGCGCAGCCGTCCGATCAGTTGTCGCGCGATGGCTGGTGGAAGGTCTACACCGATCCGCAGCTCAACGACCTGCAGCAGCGTTTGCTGGCACATAACGCCGATCTCGAAGCGGCACTGGCGCATTTCGAGCAGTCGCAGGCGTTCTACCGTCAGGCGCGCGCCGATCTGTTTCCGCAGGTGGGCCTGAATGGCAATGCGCAGCGCGATCGCGAATCGGATACCAAGCCCTTGCGCGGCGCGACGTCGCCGGCCTGGTACAACACGTTCACGGCCACTGCCGGGATCGACTATGAAGTCGACCTATGGGGTCGTGTGCGCAATGAGGTGACGTCGAGCAAGGATCAGGCGATCGCTGCCGCCGCCGATCTCGCTTCGGTGCAGCTGAGCCTGCAGGCGCAGTTGACCGATAGCTATGTGGTCTTGCGCGGCCTGGATCAGCAGGTCGATTTGCTCAAGCAAAGCACCGATGCGTTCGCCAAGGCTTTGCAACTTACGCAGACTCTGCACCAGGGCGGTATCGTGTCCGGTCTGGACGTGGCGCGCGCACAGACGCAGTTGTCGACGGTGAAGTCGCAATGGTCGCAGACACTGGCGCAGCGCGCGTTGGTAGAGCATTCGATCGCGGTGCTGGTCGGTGAGACGCCGTCCAAGTTCAGCATTGCGCCGGAGACCGCCGCGATCCCGCTGCCGACGATTCCGACCGATGTGCCGTCGACGCTGTTGCAGCGCCGTCCGGATATTGCCGCTGCCGAACGTCGTACCGCGGCGTCCAATGCGGAAATTGGCGTGGCGCGTGCCGCTTATTTCCCGTCCTTGGGATTGAGTGCGCAAGGTGGTTATCAAAGCGACGTGTATGGTGGCTTGCTGTCGACGCCGAACCGTATCTGGGCTTTTGGTCCGAACATCCTGGAAACCATCTTCGATGGCGGTCGCCGCAAGGCACAGGTGGCTGCGGCCAAGGCAGCTACTGAAGAATCCGGCGCCAAGTACCGCAGCGTAGTCCTGAATGCATTCGAGCAGGTCGAAGACAACCTGGCCCAGCTCGATCACCTAGGCACCGCGCGCGTCGACCAGAAGGATGCCGCCGATGCCGCGAAGCATTCGCTCGATCTGGCGATGGACCGTTACAAGCAGGGTGCGGTCGGTTATCTCGACGTGGTGCAGGCGCAGACCGCATGGCTCGACGCACAGCGCAGCCTGCTCGATATAGATACGCGTCAATTGCGTTCGAGCGTGCAGTTGATTCGCGCGCTGGGTGGCGGCTGGTCGACGGATGCGTTGGCCGATGCGTGGAAGAAGAAGCCGCAGGTGAATTGAAAAAAAGCCGGCTATGGGCCGGCTTTTTTTTGTTTCGTAGGAGCGACTTCAGTCGCGATCTACGGTTACATCACGGCTTGCATCGACTGTAGAGAGCCTCGAAACGCCCCTACTCGTCATCCCGGCGAAGGCCGGGATCTATTCCTCAGCGCAGGTGCTTGCCATGCACTATCTGACGAGCGAAGGCCGAGGAATGGGTCCCGGCCTTCGCCGGGACGACGACAAAAACTGAGGTTATTCGAGATTCCTTGAAGTCGTGCCTACAAAGAGCGGCAAGGCTACATGCTCCTCACAACTTCGCAGCCAACAACTTCTCCAGCTTGCGCTGATCGACGGCAAACTTGCGAATACCTTCAGCCAGCTTATCCGTAGCCATCGGGTCCTCATTGTGTCCCCAGCGGAAATCGTTCTCGCTGAGCTTGGCCGGACGTGCTTCGCGCTTGCCGTCGTCGTTGAGCTTGCGCGGCAGCTCGCTTTGGTCGGCCTCGAGCTTTTCCAGCAGGTCCGGGCTGATGGTCAGACGGTCGCAGCCGGCAAGCGCCTGGATCTGGCCGATATTGCGGAAGCTGGCGCCCATCACTACGGTCTCGTAGCCGTGCAGCTTGTACCAGCTGTAGATCTTGCGCACCGACTGCACGCCCGGATCGTCGTCCGGCGCGTATGACTTGGTGTCGGTATTGGCGACGTACCAGTCCATGATGCGGCCGACGAACGGCGAGATCAGGAATACGCCAGCTTCGGCGCAGGCGACGGCCTGTTCGAACGAGAACAGCAAGGTGAGATTGCAGTTGATGCCGCGCTTCTGCAGTTGCTCGGCGGCGCGGATACCTTCCCAGGTCGACGCCAGCTTGATCAATACGCGTTCGCGCTTCACACCGGCGTCTTCATACATGCCGATCAGGCGTTCGGCCTTGGCGATGGACGCATCGGTGTTGAACGAAAGGCGTGCATCCACTTCGGTCGATACACGGCCTGGCACGATTTCCAGAATCTTGCGTCCCACCGACACGGCGAGATGATCGCTGGCGTCGATGATCTGTTGTTCGCGGTTGTTGCTCTTGGATTTGGCCCATTGCACGGCCTCGTCCTGCAGCGGTGCATAGCTCGGAATTTCCGAGGCCTTGAGCAGCAGCGAGGGATTGGTGGTGGCGTCGACCGGCTTGTAGCGGGCGATCGCTTCGATATCGCCCGTGTCGGCGACAACGGTGGTGTATTGACGTAGCTGTTCGAGTTGGGAAGGCACGGTCAGTTATCCAGTTCGGCGTGAAAGGAGACAGCGCATTTTGGCATCTCCGCAGGAAGGAATCAGTGAAGATAAGGTCAGCCGTCGGGCGGGGTGTGCGTCTCGGCAGTCTCGTCCTTGCCGACCACGATGCGCGCGGAGCGCTCGTAGGTCCAGTAGGCCATGGCCCAGTCCATCAACACGACCAACCGGTTACGGAAGCCGATCAGGAAGTAGACATGGGCCACCAGCCAGATCCACCAGGCCAGGATGCCGGAGATCTTGATGCGGCCGAACTGGGCCACCCCGGCCATGCGGCCGATGGTCGCCAGCGAGCCATCGTCGCGATAGCGGAAGGGCGTGGTCGAGGTCTGGCCTTCTACGCGCGCCCGCACGCTTCGAGCGACATGGTTTCCCATCTGCTTGGCTGCGGGTGCCACGCCCGGTACCGGCTTGCCGTTGGCCTGGGTAGCGGCGGCGAGATCGCCGATAACAAAGACGTTGGGGTGGCCAGGCAGGCTGAGGTCCGCTTCGACCTGCACGCGGCCGGCACGATCCGTCGGTGCGCCCAGCATCGCCCCGACCGGCGAGGCGGAAACGCCGGCGGCCCAGAGGACGGTATGCGATGCGATGTGCTGATCGCCGAGCTTTACGCCGTGTTCGTCGATGGCGCTGACCGCTTCGCCGGTGCGCACTTGCACGCCCAGGCGTTCCAGCTGTTTTTTCGCCTTGGCGGAAAGGTCGTCATCGAAGGCGGGCAGTACGCGCGGCCCGGCTTCCACCAGCAGGATATTGGCCTCGCGCGGATCGCTGCGACGAAATTCGCGCGGCAGGGTATGACGGGCGATTTCCGCCAGCGCGCCGGCCAGTTCCACGCCGGTGGCGCCCGCGCCGACAATGACGAAGTTGAGCCATGCCTGGCGCTTCACCGGATCGTCTTCGCGCTCGGCATGCTCGAAAGCGAGCAGCACGCGCCGACGAATAGTGAAAGCGTCGTCCAGGGTCTTCAGGCCGGGCGCGTAGGGCGCCCAATCGTCGTGGCCGAAGTAGGCATGTGTCGCGCCGGTGGCAACGATCAGGTAGTCGTAGCCGATCTCGCCTTGGGTCAGGCGCACTTGTTGCGTGGCGGTGTCGACGTCGACGACTTCATCCATCAAGGTGGTGACATTCGCCTGCTTGCGCAGAATGCGCCGCAACGGCGCGGCGATCGACGGCGCGGATAAGCCAGCCGTGCCCACCTGATAAAGCAGCGGCTGAAACAGGTGATGGTTGCGGCGATCGATCAGGGTGATGCGCACCGGCGCATTCGCAAGCGTGCGGGCGGCGGCAAGTCCACCAAAGCCGCCACCGAGTATCACCACGTGCGGACGTGAATCGACGGGTCGTGGATCGGTCATGTTTCCTCTCGCTGCAAACGTGTGATCGCGCATCTTTCATATGGGGGCGCGAGGTCTCATTCCCATCTTCACAGGGCGCTCTGGCCTTCCAAGGAAGGTGCCAGCAACGCGCCGAGCCACGCCATGAAGACCTGTGTACGCCGCGGCAGGTTGTGCCGCCGTGCATAGAGAAACGACATCGGCATCGCTTCGGCCCGGTATTCGGACATGACCTCGACCATCGCGCCACTCTCCAGCAGAGGGCGCACGCCGGCCTCCGGCGCCTGGATGATGCCCAGTCCCGCCAGACAGGCCGCTTCATAGGCTTCGGTATTATTTACCGTGATCACACCGCGCATGGCGATGTGGCGATACGTCACGCCATCGCGATACTCGAAGCCCAGCGGACGGCTGCCGAGCGTGTTGGCGTAATGAACCAGCCAGTGCCGCGGCAAATCGTCCAGCGTGCGCGGTACGCCGTGTTCGCGCAGATAGGCCGGGCTTACGCAGTTGACGATGCGCAAGCTGCCGAGCGTCCTCGCGACCAGGCTGGAATCGTCGAGCGCACCCACGCGCAGGACGCAGTCGAAACCCTCGGCGATCAGATCGACCTTGCGGTCGGTGCTGCTCAGTTCGATTTCCAATTGCGGATGGTCGCGCAGGAAATCGGGTAGCAATGGAATGACCGTGCGATTGGCGATGCTGATCGGCATGTCCACGCGCAAGCGTCCACGCAGGCTTTGCTTGTCGTGCTGAAACATCGATTGCAGTTCATCCAGGTCGCCGAGCAGCTCCTTGCAGCGTGCGTAGAACGCCTGGCCGTCCTGGGTGGGCTGTACGCGCCTTGTCGTGCGGTGCAGGAGTTGCGCGCCGAGCTGGTTTTCCAGTTGGCGAATGGCGATCGAGACGCTGGCCTTGGGCAGCCCCAGGCTATCGGCCGCCCTGGTAAAGCTCGCCAGCTCGGTGACGCGGACGAAAGCCTGCATGGCGTCGATCGGGTTCATGGCGGGCCATTGTTGTCAGAAAATGAACACTCAAATCATATTCTCCTGATTTATGCGTGCCTAGCCGATCAATACATTGTCGTCTGTCCAGGGTCATTCCGGCCCGAGGGAGCTCTCCATGAACACAGCAAATCCCCGTATTGCCTTGATCACCGGCGGTAACCGCGGCCTGGGCAAGAACGCCGCCCTGGCCTTGGCCGCCGAGGGCGTCGATGTCGTGATCACCTACCGTGGCAACCGTGCAGAGGCGGAGGCGGTCGTTGCCGATATCACCAAGCTGGGGCGTCGTGCGCACGCTTTGCAGCTGGATGTCGGTGTCGTTGGCAGCTTCGAAGCCTTTGCGCAGAAGCTGCGCGACGTGTTGCGCCAGCAATGGCAGCGCGAACAGTTCGACTACCTGGTCAATAACGCTGGCGTGGGTATCCACGCGAGTTTCGCCGAGACCACGGAGGCGCAGTTCGACGAACTGGTGAACGTACATTTCAAGGGCGTGTTTTTCCTGACTCAGACCTTGCTGCCGCTGATCGCCGATGGCGGTCGCATTCTCAATGTGTCCTCGGGCCTGGCGCGTTTCAGCTTTCCGGGTTACTCCGCGTATGGCGCGATGAAGGGTGCGATCGAGGTATTGACGCGTTATCTGGCCAAGGAGCTGGGTGCGCGCGGTATCGCAGTCAATGTTCTCGCTCCAGGTGCGATCGAAACTGACTTCGGCGGCGCCGCCGTGCGTAACAGCGCGGAGCTCAAGCAGCAGATCGGTGCGTTGACTGCGCTGGGTCGCGTGGGGCAGGCGGACGATATTGGCGGTGTGGTGGCGTCGCTGTTGTCGCCGGCGATGGGGTGGGTCAACGGGCAGCGGATCGAAGCGTCGGGCGGGATGTTGCTCTAGGAAACACCTGCCTATCTTGTAGGAGCGACTTCAGTCGCGACCGGGTATACCTCGCGCTGCCCGGTCGCGACTGAAGTCGCTCCTACAAACTAGCGAGGCTCTTGAATTGTGTTGGGGGAGATTCCCTAACCCATCCTTTTAGCCTCAATACAAAGCCACCGGATCCACATCCAGCGACCACCGCGGGCAGCGGGTCGAGGCATCGGGCGGGATGTTGCTCTAGGAAACACCTGCCTATTTTGTAGGAGCGACTTCAGTCGCGACCGGGTATACCTCGCGCTGCCCGGTCGCGACTGAAGTCGCTCCTACAAACAGGCGAGGCTCTTGAATTGTGTTGGGGGAGGTTCCCTAACCCATCCTTTTAGCCTCAATACAAAGCCACCGGATCCACATCCAGCGACCACCGCGGGCAGCGGGTCGAGGCATCGGGCGGGATGTTGCTCTAGGAAACACCTGCCTATCTTGTAGGAGCGACTTCAGTCGCGACCGGGTATACCTCGCGCTGCCCGGTCGCGACTGAAGTCGCTCCTACAAACTGGCGAGGCTCTTGAATTGTGTTGGGGGAGGTTCCCTAATCCATCCTTTTAGCCTCAATACAAATCCACCGGATCCACATCCAACGACCACCGCACCCGTCGCCCGGAGGTCATCCCGGCAAGCAACCGTTGCCAAGGCCGCAATGCCGCATGCAACACCGCGCGACTGTCGGCCTCGATCAGCAACTGCCCACGATGCCTGCCCGCCCGCAACGGCATCGGCGCCGGCATCGGCCCGGCGATCTGCAAACCTTCGCCCGGTAGCGCATCGCGCGCCTCGGCAAGAAACGCATCGACATGCATGCGTTGATGCGCTTCAGCGCGCAGCAGCACCTGATGGCTGTACGGCGGCAGCATCGAAAGTTTGCGTTCGGTAAGCAGCTCTCTGGCCGATGCGCCATAGCCTTGCGCGAGCAGTCCGCGCAGTAGCGGATGATCCGGGTGATGCGTCTGCAACAACACACGCCCGGGCTTGCGTGCACGGCCGGCGCGTCCGGCAACTTGCACCACCAACTGCGCGAGACGCTCGTTCGCGCGAAAGTCGACGCTGTGCAAACCCTCATCGACGCCAACGATCGCCACCAGGGTGAGGTTCGGTAGATCGTGGCCCTTGGCCAGCATCTGCGTGCCGACCAGGATCGCCGGTGCGTCTTCGCGCAAGCCGTCGAGAATCTGTTCGAATGCATCGCGGCGACGCGTGGTTTCCCGGTCGATTCGCAGTACGGGAATCGTCGGAAACTGTGCGGTAAGCGCTTCTTCGAGACGTTCGGTGCCTTGACCTTGCGGCTTCAGATCCTGCACGCCACAAGCGGGGCATTCGGCGGGAACGCGCGCCTGATAGTCGCAGTGATGACAGATCAGTTGTTGCCGCGCGAAGTGCAGGGTGAGAGGGTGCTCGCAGCGCGGACACTGCGCGTACCAGCCGCAATGATGGCAAAGCAGCACCGGGGCGTAGCCGCGGCGGTTGCGGAATACCAGCGCCTGCTCGCCGCGCGCCACGGTCTCGCTGACCGCGGCGAGCAGGGTCGGCGACAGGCCATGCTCCAACCGTTGCGTGCGCATGTCGACGATCTGCACCTGCGGTGGCCGGGATGAGCCGGGGCGGGCGCGCAGATGCAGCGCGCGATAGCGGCCAGCTTGCACATTGGCCAGCGACTCCAGCGACGGCGTGGCCGAGCCGAGCACGATCGGCACTTTCAGCTCACGTGCGCGTAGCAGTGCGAGGTCGCGCGCGTGATAACGAAAACCATCCTGCTGTTTATAGGCCCCATCGTGTTCTTCGTCGACGATGATCACGCCCACGTTCGGTAGTGGCGTGAATACCGCCGAGCGTGTGCCGAGCATCAACCTGGCGTCACCCGAGCGCATGCGTAACCAGGCGCGTGCGCGCTCGCCTTCGGCGAGATTGGAGTGCATGACCTCGGCGGTCACGCCGAGCCGGTCGCGCAGCCGGCGCACGGTTTGCGGCGCCAGGCCGATTTCAGGAATCAGCAGCAAGGCCTGCTGGCCGCGCGCGAGAACCTGTTCGATCAGCGCGAGATACACCTCTGTCTTGCCGCTGCCGGTCACGCCGTCGAGCAGATAGGGCTGGAAGCTGCCGAAGCTGGCGCTGATGGCGGCGATGGCTTGCTGCTGTTCGTCGGTCAGGGGTAGCGCGGGTGCCGTCACGGAAACGGCGTGGGAGAAGGCACGCTCGCTGCGCGTGATCAGGCCCGCACTATCGAGGCGTCGCGCGGCATCGCGCCAGCCAGGCAGTGCCAGCTCCAGTTCGGTGGTCGTGAGCGGCCCTTCGGCCAGGGCATCGAGCAGCCGGCGACTGCCGCCGCGCCGGCTGCCGGCGTCGCGCGCGCTCTGCCCGGCAGCGTTGAGGCTCCAGACTTCCTCGCCGGTCGTTGGCAGCGGTTTGTCTTCGCGCAGGGCCAGCGGCAAGGCGTTGGCATAAGCCTCACCGGGCGCGCCCAGCCAGTAGTCGGCCGACCACGCCAGGGTTTTCATCAGCTCGGCATCGAGCAGAGGGGCATCGTCCAGCACGCGCAGGATGCGCTTGAGGCGGTTGCCGCCGACGCTGGACTCCACCTCCGTGGAAATGACCACACCGACCGCCTTGCCCCGACCGAACGGCACCAGCACACGGCTGCCGGCTTCCGCCCGGCCATGCTCGGCGGGCAGGTAGTCGAACAGGGTCGGTAGCGGAACGGGTAGGGCGACGCGAAGTACGGCGGGCATGGAGACCTCGTGGCGGGCTAGTGTAACCGGAGCCCTCGACATCGGCCGGCGACGTCGGCTGCAAGGCAGCTTGATCGGGAGTTAGGTCGACGGTGGCGACTGTTGCGCGCGCTTGCTGCTCCGTCATCTAGGAATGGGGGGTAAGTGGCTAACGCGTCGTAGGTTTTTCCTTTATCCACAAGACCTGTGGATAAGTCTGTGGATGGACCGGGGAAGGAGCCCCGAAAAACGCGTAGTGACGGTATTCATGACGCGCTGTTCAAGTTTTGACCACGTCAAAAAACCTTTTTAAATCAATGCAGTGAATAAGGCGCTTGGCCGGCGTTCATGCAGTTGCCACACCTGAAGTCAATAGCTTGACAGAGCTGTGACGCTGTGCAAAACCCGGCCGCGACAGCTGCTTTTCGAGGCCGGGCATCCTTCCGGATGAGGCTGTTAAGTGAACTGTGTCTCAGTGCGCCATGCCCAGGATTACCGCGAAAAGCAGCGCAAAGGACAGCATCCACAGGTAGCACCAGCCGACCACGAAGTACTTCACGCTGGTCAGGAACCAGCCCTGCCGGTAAACCCGCTTCTGCATCAACAACAGGTACACCAGCGCCCAGATGGCCAGGGCCCATTCGAGCAGGCGGAAGATCGGGCCGGACCAGCTGGCGTGGGGTACCAGCCAGGCCGCCAGCATGCTGAGCACGATGCCGACGATCAGATTCAGGAACAGGAAGGCGTGGCTGTGCAAGGCCACGATCAGGTGTTCCATGTAGAGCCGGCGGCGGAAGATGTACATGACCTTCAGCAGCAGGGCGAAGATCGGCATCAGCACGAACATGGTCTGGGGCAGCACGGCGAACGTGCCCGCCTTGAGGCGCTCCATCGCATCGTCGCGGGCCTCGCCTTTGGCTTTCATGGCCAGCAGGTTGAGTTTCATGCGCTGCATGCCCTTTTCCAGCCGTGCGTTCATGAAGCCAGGCAGCCAGGCGATGTCGACATGCGTCGGCTTGAACAGCCAGCCTTTCTTGTCGTCTTCGTCCAGATGAACGAGGCCGTCGTCGTCCGCGCTGGAGCTGGCCTTGGCCGGCGCGCTCCCATCGAGCTGGGCGGTGCGCTGCGCCGCTTGCTTGCGCAGTGCCGCTTCGGCCAGATCCAGGCCGGCCGATGAGCCTACCTCCTCGCGTGTCAGGCGCAGCTGGGCGACCTGCTGATCGAGCTTTTTCTTCACCTCCAGCGTGGTGGTGGCGTCGGCGAATGCGTTGATCGGCGCCGACGGTCCATGCGTCCCTTCGACATGGCTGGTTTTGTTGGTGGCCTGGTCGAGTGCGATATGGCCCAGGAAGAACGCCAGCAGACACAGCACGAACATCAGGCGAAAGGGCGCCACATAGCGCACCCGTCGACCGGAGAAATACTCCAGGGTCAGGAACCCAGGCTTGGTCAGCAGTGGCGGTATCGTGTGCATCGCACGGCCGTCGACGTGCAGCACGATGTCGAGCGTGTCCTCGAGCATGCCGTGGACCGGCTTGAGCACGCTATGGATCGATTGTCCGCATTCGTGGCAAAACTCGCCGTGCATCGGCGTGGCGCAATTGGCGCACAGAAGCCCGCCGGACTCGGTGATTTCTTTCATGCTTGGCCCCAACCCCTCAGGAGCACGCGATGTTCGCATAGGCCGGGCCAATGCACACGTGCGCATCGTGTCCGGTCCTATGGGGGATACAGCGAGGCATTGCTAGAATGCAGTGCCAAGGAGCCCGTTATGACTTCCCCTCGCCTCGATCGCGCCAGGGCGGCGCACGAGATCGGCGCCACGATTCGCCTGGCGCTACCCCTGATCACCGCGCAGCTGGCCGCCGTCGGTACCAACGCCGTCGACGCGGTGCTGGCCGGCCATGTGAGTGCGCATGTGCTTGGCGCGGTGGCCGTCGGTACCAGTATCTGGGCGCTGGCGATCGTCAGCGGCATCGGCATGATGATGGCTGTGCCACCCTCGGTATCGCAGCTCGATGGCGCCGGTCGCCGCGCGGAAATCGGTGCGGTATTCCGCCAGGCGCTGTGGCTGGCGATAGGGATGGGCGTGTTGCTGTGGTTCGCGGTACGGCACGCCGAGCCGCTGATCGGCATGATCGGCGTCGCGCCGGGTTTGCGTCACGACGTGGGCGAATTTCTGCATGCCATCAGTTGGGGCGCGCCCGCGCTGACCTGCTATTTCGCGCTACGCGGTTTGTCCGAAGGCCTGTCGCTTACGCGCCCGTCGATGTACTTCAGCCTCGGCGGCCTGCTGATTCTTGCGCCGCTTGGTTATGTCCTGATGTTCGGCAAGTTCGGCATCCCGCCGCAGGGTGCACGTGGTTGCGGTATCGCGACCGCCCTGGTGCTGTGGCTGGAAATGCTCAGCTTCGCTTTCTACATCTCGCGTCATCGCAACTATCGTGGCCTGAGCCTGGGCGAGCATTTCGATCCACCGCGTCTGCGCAAGCTTGGCGAGCTGATCAAGATCGGCCTGCCGATGGCGGTCACGCTGTTGGCCGAAGGTGGCCTGTTCGTCGCGGTGGCGCTGCTGATCGGTTCGCTGGGCGAGGACATCGTTGCCGGCCATCAGGTCGCAATAAATATCGCCTCGCTGTTTTTCATGATTCCACTGGGCCTGGCCATGGCCATTACCGTGCGTGTCGGCAATGCCGTCGGGCGTGGCGATGCGGTGGGTGTGCGTTACGCCGGCTTCTGCGGCATTGGTCTTACCCTGGTGACTCAATTGTTTTCGGCTGGGGTGATGCTGAGCCTGCCACATTTCATTGCGTCGCTGTATACGCACGATGCCACGGTCATTGCGCTGGCAGCGCAATTGATCGTGCTGGCGGGATTTTTCCAGTTCTCCGATGGCATCCAGGTCGCTTCCAACGGTGCCTTACGTGGGCTCAAGGACACTCGCGTACCCATGGTGATCACCTTGTTCGCCTATTGGGTCATCGGCATGCCGATCGGCTGGTGGCTGGGCTTTCACCAGCAACTGGGTGCGCGGGGCATGTGGATGGGCCTGATCGCGGGCTTGAGTGTCGCGGCCTTGCTGCTGTTCGTCCGATTCTGGCGTGGCGCTGCGCGTCAGGCGTGGCGTGGCCGGCCCGATCGCGAGATCGCCTCATCCGCTCATTGAGCGGGGCAGCCGGGGCGCCGCGTCTCAATCCTTCATGATATCGAGCGGGCGCGTCGTCCCAGGCCGACCAGACCAGTAAAACTATTCCGAATTATTCGTTCTAGGCTTGGTTGCCTCCATTTTTAGGGCAAGTTTTATATATCGGCACCCCCTGGGTGCCTAGGATGAGCTCATGCCTCGGAGCGAATCGGGGCACACGCGATAAGGCACGTCAGGCGGCGGCCACATCAAAGCCCAAGGGGTCATGACGCAGGGCGTCAACGACCAGGGCAACCGGACATGGAGAACGACTTCGAACGCGCGAGTCATCGCGCGGCGGGGAAGTGCGGTCCGGGCAAACGCATCGCGTACTCACTCATTCAAAACTCTGCATTGGAGTCCTCGCATGAACACCATCTATCGCATCGTGTGGAACGCGGCTACCGGCAAGTGGGTCGTCGCTTCGGAATTGGCCAAGGGCCGCAAGAAGAAATCCGCGGCGAAGATCGCCGTGCTGGCGTTGGCCCTGGCGGGCCTCGGCGCGCCGGTCGCATTCGCAGCAGACGCTGATTCGCAGGAAAAGACTGAAGAAGTCGACAAAGACGAAAGCGACACGATTACCCCGTTCTACGCAATCGGCGGAGGCGACGATGGTGGTCGCGCCGACAACGTCGCTATCGGCAGTGGAGCAGCGACCAGGAGCTCGAGCTCCGTGGCGATTGGTCAAAATGCGGTCACAAACAACGTTGCCAACGTGGCGATCGGCTGGGGGGCGAATACGACGGGGTCCAACGCGATCTCCATGGGCTACAACGCAACTGCGAATGGCAACTATGCGATGTCGCTAGGTGGTGGCTCTTCCGCTACAGCCGTACGTGCGACCGCGTTGGGTACGGATGCCGTTGCGAGTGGCGTGAACGCCACGGCTCTAGGTAACGCTACATCTGCGAGCGGCGGGAACGCCACGGCTGTAGGTAACACTGCATCTGCGAGCGGGAGCGCTACGGCTGTAGGTAATGCTGCGACGGCCACGGGTGCCGTCTCGACCGCCCTCGGTAACGCTGCGCGCGCTTTTGGTGCCCAATCTACCGCCCTCGGTGGCTCTGCTATCGCCGGCGTGGATGGTGATGCAACCAAAGCGAATCAGGTTGCATTGGGTTACGTGTCATCTGCTCTGGCTGATCGCTCTGTCGCTGTCGGATCCGGCGCCAGCGTTGCTGCCGATGCTCAATACGGCGTTGCCATCGGCCGTAGCGCCGGCGTGTCTGCCACGGGCGTAAACAGCGTTGCACTCGGCCAGGCCAGCGTGGCCGATCGCGCCAATACCGTCTCTGTCGGTGCCGTTGGCACCGAGCGTCAGATCGTCAACGTCGCGGCCGGCACCGCCGATACCGACGCAGTGAACGTACAGCAGCTCAAGAACAACGTAAGCGAGGCGACGCGCTACTTCAAGGCCGCCGGCCAGAACGATGGCAGCGACGATGCGGTTGCATCCGGTTCGCGTGCCGTGGCCGTGGGTGCGAATGCTGTTGCGAGCGGCACGACCGCCACGGCTGTAGGTAACACAGCAGCTGCGAGCGGCGCGAACGCCACGGCTGTAGGTAACGCTGCGACGGCCAGGGGTACCATCTCGACCGCCCTCGGTAACGCTGCGCGCGCTTTTGGTGGCCAATCTACCGCCCTCGGTGGCTCTGCTATCGCCGGCGTGGATGGTGACGCAACCAAGGCGAATCAGGTTGCATTGGGTTACGTGTCATCTGCTCTGGCTGATCGCTCTGTCGCTGTCGGATCCGGCGCTAACGTTGCTGCCGATGCTCAATACGGCGTTGCCATTGGCCGTAGCGCCAGCGTGTCTGCCACGGGCGTAAACAGCGTTGCACTCGGCCAGGCCAGCGTGGCCGATCGCGCCAATACCGTCTCTATCGGCACTGTCGGCGCCGAGCGTCAGATCGTCAACGTCGCGGCGGGCACAGCCGACACCGATGCAGTGAACGTTTCTCAGCTCAAGGGCACCGCCCAGAGCGTCGCAGACGTCATTGGCGGCGGCTCGGCCGTCGGTTCGGATGGAACGATTACCGCCCCCAGCTACAGCGTAGGTGGCACCACCGTCAACAATGTGGGCGATGCGATCAGCAATATCGATGGCCGCGTGATCAAGAACGAAGGCGACATTATCAATCTTCAGGCCGGTATGGCCGACGCAGTCATGTACGACTCCGCCGCGCATGACAGCGTGACGCTGGGCGGCACCGGCGCGTCCGCACCGGTGACTTTGAAGAACATCGCCGAAGGCGCTTTGACCGACACCAGCACCGATGCGGTGAATGGTTCGCAGCTGCATGCGACTAACCAGAACGTGGCAAAGAACACGACAGACATCACCAACCTCGACGGTCGCGTGACGAACAACGAAGGCGACATCGTCGACATCCGCAACCAATTGGGCAGCGGCTCGATCGGCCTGGTACAGCAGGATGCGACCTCGCGTGACATTACGGTGGCCGCGGGTACGGACGGTGGCCGGGTGAATTTCGCAGGTACGGACGGTGCGCGCAAGCTGGCCGGCGCGGCCGACGGCGAGCTGTCGTCGACGAGCACCGAGGCAGTGAATGGCTCGCAGCTGTTCGCGACCAATGAGCGCGTCACCAAGAACGAAGGC
>Ga0105239_10000200_pt1 | contig 87728 bp, 81 predicted proteins | sample KBSC44metaG_FD_92761 | JGI IMG/M metagenome (GOLD analysis project Ga0105239, IMG submission 92761) | Corn rhizosphere microbial communities from Kellogg Biological Station, Michigan, USA - KBS C4-4 metaG | ecosystem: Host-associated > Plants > Roots > Rhizosphere > Soil | place: Michigan, USA... | reverse complement strand
TGGAGACACTACCTCATCCATCACCGTCTCATCTGCAGGCACCTATAGCCTCACTGTTACAGACAATGGCTGCAGCGCGGGTGACAATATAAACTTAGTACAGATAGGCATCCCCACCATTTACTTAGGTCCTGATACTACTTTATGCCTCGGCGACAGACTGCAACTACCTGTATATGCTGATACAGGGTCTTTCCTGTGGAGCGATGGCAGCACAACACCTACATTCACCATTGTAGATGGCGGCACATATACCGTGGCTCTGTCAAATATTTGTGGCACAGCTACCGACACTATTAATGTTTCTTACGAGCTTTGTGACCTCTGGTTCCCGAGCGCCTTTACACCTAATGGTGATGGCAAGAATGATATCATTCGTCCGCGTGGCTCACTCAATTTATTCGATGATTATTCTTTAGGCATATTCAACAGATGGGGGCAAGAAGTATTCCTCACAACTGATATCTATACAGGATGGGACGGTAGATTCAATGGCACCATGGCCGACCTCGGCACGTACTTTTACATGCTTAAATACAAACTCAAGGGCAAGCAGTACATGCTGAAGGGAGATTTTGAGTTGATACGGTAATTACTTATTGGCGCCATCATTGCAATGACTGACGACTATATGAAATGGCTACCTTTCAAGCAATATTTTATAAGAGCTTTCCATTTCCGCGTTCTGTACTTGAATAATATAAATCCCTGAACCAGCACTGAACCCAACATTCTCACCCAAAATATTTTTGACAGAAAACTGCGGCTGTACAGCGTTTGGTATATTTATATTCACCAACCCCGTGGTGACTGTTGGGTAAACAACTGCATTCACATTATTCTTTATTGTTGGTGACAACGTGGTAGTGAGGCTTCCAAGTTTTACCGCCCAGTAATCTATAGCTCCAAAATTAGAAGTTATATCACCATCAATAGAGGATGTATATCCGGCAACTATATAGTTACTGTCTGTACATTGCAGAACGCTTGTTCCAATGTCATCATCAGAACCGCCCAGTGTTTGCTGCCATTGTAACGCCCCTGTATCGCTGATCTTTATAACCCAGTAATCTGCAGCGCCGTGATTGTTCGTTACATCACCATTACCTGATCTCGTATATCCTGCTACTACATAGCCGCCATCATTCGTAAGTTGAATAGAACTAGCTTCATCGTTGCCACTACCGCCATAAGACTTTTCCCATTGCAACTTACCTGTATCATCTATTTTTACAACCCAGCAATCTGATGAATCGCCCACGCCGATCACATCTGTCCCGTGGTGGTTGGTAATCTCGCCATCATACGAGTATGATAAACCTGCTACTATATATCCTCCATCAGGGGTTTGCTTAATGGAATATGCGGCATCCACATAGCTGCCTCCATAAGTTTTTTGCCACTGTATTCCTCCTGTATCATTAGTTTTAATTACCCAGTAATTCATCTGACCATGATTGTAGGTTACATCACCATCTGTAGATGTTGTAAAGCCCGCTATAATGAATCCACTATCAGTAGTTTGTAAAACATCTTCTGCATCATCATTACCGGTACCCCCATAAGTTTTGTACTGCTCCGGTATCATTTAGTTTAACAAGCCAACAATCAGATATTCCACCATGATAGTCAGTGATCTCGCCCGACATTGACAAAGTGAATCCGGCTATTACATATCCCCCATCAAACGTAGGGTATATCGCTTTTGCTTCATCAAACATAGGACCGCCTAAAGATTTTTGCCAAATAAGATTCCCCGTCTTATCTATTTTCAAAACCCAGAAGTCAGATTCACCAAAGTAAGTAGTAACATCTCCACCACTATCATCACAATACCCTGCGATAATAAACCCACTATCGGAAGTCTGTTTAATAGCGTATGCTCCTGTGAGATTTCCGTATGTTTTTTCCCAAACGATATTACCGCCTGTATCGATCTCAACTATCCAAACATTTCCAAGCCCGGAAATGCTAGTTACCTCGTCATCAGAAGAGTTGGTAGTGCCTGCCATAATATACCCGCCGGTAAATGTTGGTTGGATCTGGTAACAGTAATCAGTTGAAGAACCTCCATAGTTCTTTTGCCACAAAATAGAAGATTGGCAGTAAGTATGCGTACTGAAAATTTGTAGCAAAGCTACTATTAGGCAGATGTATAGTATAGATTTTATGATAGGCCTCATATGAGATAGGTCATGTAATTACAAGTTAACACTACTTATGCAAACATCAAAACAAAACTTGGCAAGCCAAAACTAATGCAGCCCGACTCGCTGGTCGAAGCGTCCCGCTTCGTCCTAATATACGGAAGCGTCTCGCTCCATAAATAACCAATCAACCCCTTACTCCAGCAACAACCCCTTATCCTCCTCTATCAGGTTCAGGTCCACATCCATACCGGCTATGCCTTCTATAGAGCCTTGTATACCTGCTGCGTTCAGTAATACTTTTTCCAATTGTTTTTCGCGGGCTTTCCATAGCTTTTCCATCTGGTCGCGCTCTCGCTGTATGGATATTTTCATGGAGTGGAAGCCTTCTCTTATGGCACGCCATTGCTCAGAAAATTCGTGGCTGATGAGGTAGTTGTAAAGCATCGTCATTTTATCGCCCTTGTTCTCCTGGTTCTTTGATGCGTTGTACACTTTAGTTACCAGATCGCGCAGCACGTGTACGAGCGGCTGCACTTCTGCAAAAGTGCATATCCATATACCATCCTTCTCACCAAAGCATTCCATGCCTTTCGGCATAGCCTGTGTTACCAGCACCGCCACATCTACCGCCTGGGTCCGCTGGTCTTTCTTCAGCTTCTCTATCCATTCATTACTAAAGTCTTTCGTGCGCTTGCTTTCAAAAATTATCTTCCCACACTCCTGCCCGAATTTATTCCGAATCGTTAGCACACAATCGGCACCTTTTACACCCTTGCCTACCTCACTTACCAGGTCAAAAGGAAATGATGAACGAAGTAATTCTTCCAGCGCCAGTTCCTGTACCTCACCTTGCAGCTGCATAGAGCCCTGCTCCGCTTTACGCTTCATTTCTTCGGCCAGCTTGCGTTGATCGTCGAGCTGCTTTTCCAGCTCCTTTATTTTCATGTTGTGCTCCGCATCGCGCAGCTTGCTCTTTTCTTCTTCTTCTTTCTTTACTATTTCAGATAGCTTGCCCCGCTCTTCCATCATCTTGCGCTGCATGTCCAGTTCCAGTTCCTGCTCCTTCGTTTTTAGCTCCTGCATTTTTTTCAGAAACTCCAACTCTTTCTGCCGTGATTCTTTCAGTTTAGCATCTCCTTCCCTATTTGCATCTTCCAGCATTTTCAACTTATGCTCAAAATCGGTCTGTATTTTAGCTGTCAGTTGTTTTGATAGCTCATTGCTTAGCTCACGTTTCTCCTGCTCCAGTTTATTTTTAAGGTCTGTCTCCTGCTGCAGATATTGTTTTTCTTTCAATTTGAACTGCTCGTCCCGCTGCTTCATCTCATCCTTCCACTTCTGGTTGAATTCATTTTTCATCTCTTCCCTGACCGATTGTGCAATGGCGGCAGTCGGCTCAAAAGATGTATTACAATTTGGGCAAATTACAGTTGTTGGCATACTTGTTCCTCTATTTCTGAAAATTACGAAGTTCCTTTATTATCAACTAATAAGAATGTAGCTAGCCATTTGACCTCTCCCTTCTTCAAGAAGAGGGACGTTACACAACTAACTCGTGTGATGGATAATGTTGCGGCTCGTAGTGCGTCGTGGTTTGACAAGCTCACCATTACACACTACTTTTTTTACAAAATGGGGTGATGGAATAATTCTTATTGACTGATAATCAGTTAATTGAGATAAATTGCATTTCCCCATTGGCGAAATATGGGGTGTACATTACCTAACATTAACTATATAAATCAACGATCACATTAAATAGATCGCATATAGCTTCTTTTGCCCGTCTAAGGTACGATATCGAGGGAGGGGTTTCCAAATTTTGGTGATAGATTTATCTGATATGCAGGATGGAATATGACACTCAATTGAGATTACCCAATTATCAAATTGTCGGATTACTTTTACGCCCTGATATGTTTCTGAGATTACAACTTACCATTATCTGTATCTGTTCATGTATGTATGCGCTTGCACAGCAGGCGCCGGCAAAAGCAGAGCGTTTATATGATAAGGGGGTGTATTACAAGGCGGCACACCAGCAACGAAAAGCATGTGATAAACTGGAGCGCGCGATAGAAGTATACCCAGCGTACGCCGAAGCATGCAGCCAGTTAGGGCAATGGTATTTCGAAGCACACGAATTCAGGAAGGCAACCAATATATTCACGGGAGCTTTTACTAATTGTAAGAACGGACATATACTATTTGCGCTGCCCCTAGCCCGTTGCCTCATTTTTACCGGCAAGGCCGATAGCGCGCTACGATTGATAAACGCCTTTGCTACGATAAAAGACAGCACAGAGTGGAATAAGTTGCGCGAGCAAGCAACATTTGTAAAACGCGCCATGCTTAATGCATCGCCTGACAAACCACAGAATTTAGGCCTGCGTGTTAATACCCCATATCCTGAATTGTTCCCTAACATAACGGTGGATACACAAACGCTGTATTTCACCCGCAGGGTAAATAATATTGATGAGGACTTTTACTCTGCCCAAATTGACACTTGCGGCGGCTGGCTCCATGCATGCGACCTTGGCTCACCGCCTAATACACCCGAGCAGGAATCATCGCAGGCAATATCTGCCGATGGGCATTACCTGTTCTTTTGTCGCTGTGGTAACAAGAGTGAGGATGGCTGGGCAGAGGGTGGTTGCGACCTGTATATGGCATATCGTATAAGCCCCGATAGCTCTTGGACTATACCAGAGGCATTTGGCGCTACCATCAACACAAACGATTACGAAGGTATGCCCGCCCTCTCGCCGGATAACAGGGAATTATATTTTGTGAGCGACCGAGCAGGCGGCTATGGCGGATACGATATATGGGTATCTCATTTCGAAGAAGGTCTGTGGCAGCCACCCGTTAATGCAGGCCCCATCATAAATACCGCAGGCAACGAAACTGCGCCTTACATGCACATCGACAATAAAACGCTCTATTTTACCAGTGACGGGCATCCCGGCCTGGGCGGCACAGATATATTTGTGACCAAGCGCCTTAATGACACTGCGTGGAAAACACCCGTAAATCTTGGCTACCCTATTAACACCTCTGCCAACGAAAAGAGCGAGTGCGTTACCCCAGATGGACGTAAAATATATTTCTCATCGGACAGGGACAGCCTGGCCGGCAACTATGATATTTATGAATCTCCTTTGCCCGATGCTATGCAACCTACGCCTGTTAGTTACATCACAGGCTATATATATGACAGCCTTGCAAAAAGCAGGCTTAACTATGCCAGTATCTATGTAGTGAACGCACAAAATGGTGATACTTTATCTCATTTCCAGTCGAACAGGGGTGATGGCAGCTTTATTATTACCCTGCCCGTAGGTATTACATACGCGCTGCATGTAGCGCGCATGGGATACACAGAGGTACTGGATACACTTACATTCGACCGGCAATACCTGCAAGATCCTATAGTGCGCAATATTACCATGCTGCCTGCTGATTATGTAAAACCCATCAATGACAGTATGCTGGGGAGTGTGTATTTTGATAAGAACAGCACTTCGCTCTCAGATTCCAACATCGCCTACATACGCCGCGTTATGGAGCCATGGGCCGGGCAAAAGGATATTATTGTGCTTGTAAACGGCTATACCGATAATAGCGGCACCCCTATGCTCAACGAAGGGCTATCGTACAAAAGGGCAGGCCTGGTGGCCCAGGAAATATCTGCAATGGACATAGACGAGCAGCTAGTACATGCGAAAGGATGGGGCGAAACGAACAACATTGCACCTAATGATACCGAGGAAGGACAACAGAAAAACAGGCGGGTGGATATCATTGTTCGGAGGTAGCTAATCATTACAAATAATAAAATGATAGTGAAGAGGTCTGAAAATGCTTTATTTTTACGCTATATAAAAACACATGCAGCCCATGGCTCATCAACTGCTTAAAGGAAAAAAAGGAATAATATTCGGCGCGCTCGACGAACGCTCCATAGCATGGAAGACAGCCCTTGCCGCGATAGCGGAGGGTGCTGAGATAGTGCTTACCAATGCCCCTATAGCGCTGCGTATGGGCAAAATAAATGAACTATCGAAACTATGCCATGATGCGCCTGTGATACCGGCTGATGCCACATCATCGCCCGACCTGGAGAATCTCATGCAGAAAAGCATGGAGCACTTCGGCGGTAAGGTTGACTTTATACTGCACTCCATAGGCATGTCGCCAAACGTGCGCAAGAATATAGACTATACTAATACCAGCTACGAGAATTTTTTAAAGACACTTGACATATCTGCCTTGTCGCTGCACCGTGTACTGCAGGCAGCTATGAAGGCCGATGCTATCAATGAGTGGGGCTCTGTAATAGGCCTCAGTTATATAGCTGCTCAGCGCACCTTCCCCGGCTACAATGATATGGCCGACGCCAAGGCACTGCTTGAAAGCATTGCCCGCAGCTTTGGTTACCAATATGGGTTCGCTAAAAAAGTCCGCATCAATACCATATCACAGTCGCCTACGGTTACTACCGCGGGTTCGGGAGTCTCGGGCTTTGATGCGTTCATATCTTATGCTGAGAAAATGTCGCCACTGGGCAACGCAACAGCAGAGCAGTGTGCCGATTATTGTATTACCCTTTTCAGCGACTATACACGCATGGTAACCATGCAGAACCTCTTTCACGATGGCGGCTTCTCCAGTACAGGCGTTAGCAGCATGATCGTTGAGGATATGCAAAAGGCGCACGAAAGCGGTAAATAGGCACATATCTGTACTATAATGGCAATAATTTATTAATCGGCACGTTGTAAGAGATATGTATGGACAAGTGAAAAGCAAGGGATTAAGGGCATTATTGCTATGCGCTGCGGGTCTTGTTGCGGCCGTATTGCCGCATAAAGCCACTGCTCAGATCACAGGCGGCCAGTACGCGTTCGAATACCTGCGCCTGTCAAATTCTCCGCATGTATCCGCATTGGGAGGTATCAGCGTAGCTGATCCTGCCAATGATATATCCCTTGCGCAACAAAACCCCGCCCTCATGCGGCCGGGGCTACACAACGAGCTGGAGCTTAACTATAATGCATACTATGCAGGTATCAGCGTTATGAACCTGCAATATGGTTATCATGTAGAGAAGATAAAGACGTCATTCATCTTAGCCGTGCAGGATATAAACTACGGCACCTTTCACGAGACCGACCAGCTTGGTAATGTGTATGGTAACTTTCACGCCAGCGACTACGCCCTATCGCTGGGAGCGGCGCGCAGCTATGGTGAGCACTGGCGCTATGGTGCCGATGTGAAATTCGCACATTCGGCACTGTACGATAACACTGCATCGGCAGTGGTGGCCGATGTGGGTGTGAATTATTACGATACCTCATCGTTATGGGATATAGGTGCGGTAGCAAAGAATATGGGTGGCATGGTAAAAAAGTATACCGCTGGTTTGCCCCCGGAGCCGGTGCCTTTTGATCTGCAACTGGGTATATCAAAACGTTTTAAGCATATACCCCTCAGGTTATTCGCTACCGTTCATCATCTGTATGAGTGGGATATCCGTTACGACAACCCGGCAGATGTAAGTTCCACAAACATTCTGGGCGGCAGCGACACAACTTCAGATAAAGGGTCGCACTTTGGCGATAAATTATTCCGTCACTTTATATTTGGTGGTGAACTTACTATTGGTAAACGTGTTACGCTCACTGTATCTTATAACGACCTGATGCGTAAAGAGCTTGCGTTACAGTCGGCAACGGGCGTGGCAGGTTTTGCATTTGGTGTAGGCATCGACCTTACAAAGTTCCAGGTACACTATGGTCGCTCTTACTATCACTTAGCGGGCGCTTACAATGAGATAGGTATCACCATGTGCCTCAATAAGCTATTCGGTATAGGTAATGCCGGTGAGCATATAAACTGGAATACTACTTATGAGGATTGGGAGTGATCAGGTAGTATCACCTATTGCCTAATACACTTATTATGCTCTCAATGCCTAACGGCATGAATTTTTATGTTATACAATACGTCTGCCATGTATTTCTTGTTGGCAGTTTTATTTATAACATAAATACCTCACTATGAAAAAGTTAATGATAATGCTGGCAATATGCTACGTAACCGGAGGCATCGTAATAGCGCAGAATGCTATGAGCCCAACGACAACAAGCACCAAAAGCAAAACCACTATCCATACCCGTATGAAACATAAGAGCGCCAAGCCTGCCACAACCGCCAATGGCACGCAACCTGTACAAGGGGCTAATGGAATAGATAATAACAACAGCACGACAAATGTAGCAGGTTACAATCATGACGCAGCAAGTGGTGGAACAAACTCTACAACGCCAAAAGACAAGAGTAATAAGTAATTATCGCTTCTGTACTTATACATTTACTGATCTGTTATTAATATCTATATTTTCAGCTAATTTATTATTATTGTGCTGAAAATTTCAGCCAATGATCATTAAAACAAAGATTTCGGAAGCAGAATATATAAAACTAGTATTTCTGCTAAGTTACAGAAGACCCGTGCGTATATTCTCAACGCTGTTAGGTCTATCGCTTATCATCTTCGCATTAGTAACAGATGCAGAGCATGCGCAAATTCGGGCTTTGATCTTCGGGCTTTTCTTCGTTGTGCTAGTACCTATACTTATATATAGTGGCGCTAAAAGACGGTATAGCGCCAATCTGCGGCTACAGGAAGAAATAGAGTATGAATTTACAGATGATCGTATGATGCAACGAGCAGCCTCATTTACTGCGGAGCGTGGACAAGAACACATAAAATAGAAGAAGTAAAAAACTTCTTTCTCATTTACGAAAGCAGCGCCACATTCAACCTCGTTCCGCACAAATGCATGACACCCGAGGAAATAAATCAATTACGATATCTACTTCATCACTTAAAGACTGGCGCAATAAAGAAGCTTAAATAGTCTTAGCTTATCTTTGCATAAGCAGAATCGTAGCATAAGAAATAGGATATTCTTTTGTTTTTAGACCAAATGGTCTAATTTTGTGTAATCAAATCATTTAATGATATGAGCAAGGCAGAGCGGACAAGACAGATGATCATAGAGCAGGCGGCACCCATCTTCAACGAAAAGGGTATTGCAGGCACCTCTATTGATGATGTGCTGAAAGCTGCCGGTGTGGCAAAGGGTTGCCTGTATGGCCACTTCGACAGTAAGGAAGAATTATCGTACGCTACGGTCGACTATATGCTGCAAAAGATCATAGACCGCAGGAACAGGGTAATAGAAAAAGAGACAACAGCAAAAGCAAAGCTGTTCGCCTTTATGGATCTGCACAAAGATCCCCTCAACTCATTGATAACAGGCGGCTGCCCGATACTGAATTTCAGTATTGAATCTGATAATACCAATCCGGTAGTGCAGCAAAAAATACAGACCATTATCATAAGCGGGAATAAATTGTTTGCAAGCATTATAAGGGAAGGAATAAAGAACGGAGAGTTCAAGGCTGATCTTAACGCAGACGAATTTGCATTGAAGATGTTCGCAGCTATTGAGGGTGGTAACTTTATCAGCAAGGCTATGAATAACAGCAAGTATAATTTGACCATTATTAAAAACCTGAAGAAAGAAATAGAGACCTATTGCATTACATAGTGCACATAGTGCACTTTTTATTTATCGCAAAATAGACCAAATGGTCTATTAATTACAAGCTTTTATTTTTTAATCAAACATAAAAACAGACGAACCAATGAAAGAAAGAAAAGTAGCCCTGATAACCGGCGGTAACCGCGGTATAGGCTTCGAAACAGCAAAACAATTAGGACAGCAAGGCGTGACGATAGTGGTAGGCGCACGGGATCTTGAAAAAGCAGAAACGGCCGCAAAAGAATTGAACGGCCAGGGCATTAACGCTTATGGTGTAGTACTGGATGTAACTAAAGCGGCAGACAGAAAAGCCGCAGCAGCCTACATAGATCACAAATTTGGCAAGCTGGATATACTGGTAAACAATGCAGGTATAGCGCCGGGAAACGCATTGTTTGAACCTATGACATCAGGCACAAGCGCGGAAGAGTTTGAGCACATTTTTGATACAAACTTATTCAGCATTGTATACTTAACAAAAGAGTTACTGCCATTGCTAAAGAAGAGTGATGCCGGCCGCATCGTTAACCTGTCGAGCATACTTGGCTCGCTCACTATCCATGCACAGAAAGACAGTCCTATATCTTCTTTCCAAAGGCTGTCTTACAATGCATCAAAAGCTGCACTCAACGTATTTACCATACAACTGGCCAATGAACTTAAAGACACTAACATCAAAGTAAACTCAGCACATCCTGGTTGGGTACAAACGGAGCTTGGTGGTGTAGATAAAGCACCTATGAGTATTATAGACGGCGCAAAGACAAGTGTAGCACTATCGCTCATTGATGCTGATGGTCCTAATGGCAGGTTCATACACATGGGTGACGAGCTGCCGTGGTAATTATATTTTTTATCGAATAAAAGACCATTTGGTCTAAATTAAAAATCCTTGAAAAACCTAAGAAATGAGAGTTATTAAAGAGAATCATAGCGGCATCAGCACCCTGCTAGCGTTTGCGCTTATACCGTTGTCGGGCTTTGCCACCGATGTGTATATACCATCTCTTCCGTCTATGGCGGCGCACCTGCATGTATCCACTGCGGCAGTGCAACTATCGCTGATACTTTTTATGGTAAGCGGTGGCATCAGCCAGTTATTTGTCGGGAGTATACTTGATAGCTTTGGCAGGTTCAGGCTTGGGGCTATAGCGTTGGGCATCTTCGCGCTGGCAAGTTTTACCATAGCGTCGTCAGATAGCATATACCTTATCTATGCCATGCGCATAGTACAGGGTATAGCGGTATCAATAATAGTGGTAGGCAAGCGCGCTTATTTTATGGATATCTATTCGGGTGATAAGCTAAAGCATTATACCAGCCTGTTCTCCATTATCTGGGCCACGGCGCCTATCATAGCGCCATTCCTTGGCGGGTATCTGCAATCGGTATGGGGCTGGCAGTCAAACTTTTATTTCTTAGGTATTTTCAGTCTCTTGATACTGGCGCTGGAACTTATTTTCAGCGGAGAGTCGTTGAAGCAATATCAGAAGTTTAAGCTAAAGCCTATACTCGAAGTATATAGGTCTATGATAAAAACACCCGATTACACACTGGGGCTTATCATTATCGCCCTTAGTTATGCTATGCTGGTAGTGTATGGATTAACAAGCCCATTCATCATAGAGCATGTATTCCATTACAGTTCTGTGACCACGGGATACTGTTCGCTACTATCGGGTGTTGCACTCATGACCGGTGGTATCATCTCTAAAACAATGATAAGGCGACCGCTCACCACAAAGATAATAGTGGCAATAAGCATACAAGCTATTACCGCAGTAGCAATGATAGTAGCAGCAGGTTATAGTAGCAACGTTTATACACTTATGGCATTTACACTTATAATACACATGATATCGGGCTTTGTATTCAATAATTTTTTCGCATATTGCCTGGGGCGGTTTTCAAAGAATGCCGGCATTGCCAGTGGCGTTACAGGTGGTACTATGTTTATGCTTGCATCAATTATCAGTTACAGCGTTGTAGGTGTAGTAAGTATAAAGAGCCAGGAAGTGCTGGGCGGGGCATTCTTAGGGTTGGCACTGGTGCTTTCTATAGCTATAGGCTTATTTATGAAGGTGCATAATGTGCAAGAGGGAAAATTAGCTGCAGAACAAGATACCAGCCGTAAACTGCAGATAGCATAAAATCTTAGAATCAATTCTTGAACCATCTCTGCAAAACACAGAGATGGTTTTATGTTTATCTTAGAGTGAGATTTTAAAAGTAATACAATGTCTAACATAGACCTGATAATAGAAGAGCGTCCGAGGAATATCGGAAACTTTATGGTAGGGCGCCTGTTACCATTCAGAGAAAAACGTATGGTAGGCCCATTCATTTTCATAGACCACATGGGGCCGGCAGATATGGGTGCAGGAGAAAATCTGGATATCGGGCCGCATCCGCATATAGGGCTGTCTACACTCACCTATCTCTTTGAAGGGAATATTATACACAAAGACAGCCTGGGCACGGAAGTAGAAATAAAGCCGGGACAAGTGAACTGGATGACCGCAGGTAGAGGTATCGTACACTCTGAAAGAACACCAGCTTACCTACGTGATATAAATAAGAAACTACACGGACTACAGATATGGGTTGCGCTGCCAAAAGAGTTAGAGGATATGGCAGCTGCATTTTATCATGCGGATGTGGAAGACCTGCCAAGCTGGGAAGATGGTGGCATCGCATACAGGTTAATAGCTGGAACCGTAATGGGTAAAGAATCGCCCATACCCGTATTCAGCAAGTTGTATTTTATGCAGTTGACAACAACAGAGCGAAAAACAGTATCAATAGGTGATAGCCTGTATGGTGAGGCAGGTATGTATATACTGAACGGAAGTGTAGACATTGATGGTCATACTTTTGAGCCAAAAGAGTTGCTTGTAGCAAAAGATAGTAAGCTATGCACCTTCATTATGAACGCAGGCACAACTATATATTTCTTTGGTGGCGAGCCGTTTCCCGAAGAGCGACACATCTATTGGAATTTCGTGGCTACCGACCTCGCTATTATAGAGCGGGCGAAGCAGGCATGGCGCGAACAAAGTTTTGCGCCTGTACCGGGGGAAACCGGATTTATACCACTACCACCCGAAAGTGAGCACCTGAAACAGCGTCACTGATTATCCTGTAGCGCCTTTTCTATATGTTTGTCGGGTACCAGCCACACGATGGATATGCAGAGAAATATGATGCCGGAAATTATGGGGCTCACGTACGCCAGCGGAATAGCCGCGAGGTAACCCAGGGCAGAGGTAATGCCTTTCTTATTCAGGTTCCTGAAGGCGTCGCGTAGTGAGTCAATATCCTTCATGTGCTTTTCAACGACAACCTGCAGTATAGAAAACGATATGCCGCAGAGTTCCAGTATCGTGCCATATACGGCAACCGTATTGGGGGCGAAATGATTCTCGCCCATCCAACCGGTAACGAATGGCACTAGTGATAGCCAGAAAAGTAGGTTCATATTGGCCCATATCATTGCCGAGGATATATTCTTAACGGCATGCATCATGTGATGGTGATTGCCCCAGTAGATGGCCACATATAGAAAGCTCAAAAAATAACCTGCAAAAGTAGGTATCAATTCCCTTAATGAAGACCAGTCTGCATTATGCGGCACTTTTATCTCGAGCACCATAATGGTGATGATGATAGCCAGCACACCATCGCTGAAAGCTTCTAACCTTGTTTTGTTCATAGCAGTATATCGCTTGTGTAATAAATGTACGGTTTAAGAAATAATTTGTTCAAATAAAATATACCTGTATCTTTGTACTGTAATAATAATTATTACAGTATGGATAATATTCAATTTGCAACAGCAACACACATATTGACGCTACTAGCGCTATCTGAAGGTTTTGTGCCGTCGACGTATCTGTCGGGTAGTATAAATATAAATCCTGCTGTAGTGCGCAAGTCGCTAATAGCATTGAGGGCACATGGGCTCATAGAAACAAAAGAAGGTAAGGGTGGCGGAGCACAACTTGCAAGACCGGCAAATAAAATATTACTATCAGACGTGTACAAGGCAGTAAATACTGCATCGCTGCTAGGACGTACCAATACACCTAATCCTGACTGCGCCATAGGTAAACAAATAAATACACATCTTGAATCGCTTTATGAGCAGGCAGATGCAGCAATGATAAAAAAACTAAGTGGTATTACGCTCAAAGACTTCAGCAAGCAATTTGTCTAAATTTTTTTGACCATAAACTGTAACAAAATAATAAACAGTATAATTATTCATCAACATAAAAAACAAACACAAATGAAAGTAGCAGTAATAGGAGCATCGGGCTTCGTAGGTACAGCAGTAGTAAAAGAGCTATTGCATAAAGGGCATAAAGTAATAGCCATAGCCCGTAATATAGATAAACTGGGCGCTAAAGATGGTGTAACAGCAATAGCTGCAGATGCAACAGATAAGAACGCACTTATAACCGCACTGCAAGGCGCTGACGCAGCTGTAAGCGCTTATAATGCAGGATGGACCAATGCAAATCTATATGCGGATTTTATAGCAGGATCGAAAGCAATACAGGAAGGGGTAAAAGCATCGGGTGTAAAAAGACTGCTGGTAGTGGGCGGTGCGGGCAGCTTATTCATTGAAGGTAAGCAACTAGTAGATAGCCCTCAGTTTCCGAAAGAGTATTATAACGGCGCTAACGCGGCACGCGATTATCTCAATGATCTGAAGAATGAAAAAGAACTGGATTGGGTATTCCTAAGCCCTGCTATAGAAATGAATCATACTACATCGGGCATACGCAAAGGCACTTATAGAAGCGGCCTTGAAAACCCGATATTTGATGGTGAAGGCAGGAGTATATTATCCGTAGAGGACCTGGCAGTAGCTATTGTTGACGAGCTGGAACAACATAACCACAGCCGCGAGCGTTTTACCGCGGCTTATTAATTATCGATATTATTTCAATAACGGGTAATAGCCACTGGCGCTATTACCCGTTATAATTTAGCGGCACTTCTATATCTTTATGTATGCTGTCTACGCAGTTTGATTCCCTTAGAGCAACCTATAGCTATCTGTCTGATGAGCAGTGGATGCGCTATGCAGGTATGTTTCAACGGATAGAAGTGCCGACAAAAACGATACTACTGCGTGAAGGTGATGTGGCTAAGAAAGCATTTTATATAGAGCAGGGCTGCCTACGGGTGGGGTTCAACAACAAAGGCCGTGACACTACCTTTCAGTTTTTCTTTGAAGGACAAGGACTATCATCGATAGAAAGCTTCAGGAAGAACATTCCCAGTTTCTTTACCATAGAGGCTATAGAGCCGTGCATACTGTATGCGATCAGCAAAAAAGATCTGAACACCATCTTCAAAGAGCTGGATCAGTATAAACAATATCACGAAAAATTTATCGATTTCGCATTTGGCAGGCAACTGCATTATATGCGTGAGTTCTTATCGTTTGTTAAGGATACACCTGCGGAACGATATGCTAATCTGTTGAAAGACCATCCGCATATTGTGCAACGTGTGCCGCAACAATATATCGCGTCTTACCTCGGTATTACATCCGTATCGCTGAGCAGGATAAAGGGAAGGTTGATGAAAGCAACCGGAGCTATTCAGAAAAAGAAACAATAGCACTTCTCATACAAATCAAATCAGTCATTTCTTATCTTTTGTTATTTGGCAGGTGGTGAATGTTTTGTCCCTTTGTAAAAAATAAGGAACATGAAAGCAGCGGTAATGTATCACAAAGGGGAATTGCCACAATATGTAGACCGTACTGCACCTACGCCACAGAATGATAATGAAATACTGGTATTTGTAAAAGCAGTAGCCATAAAACATTTTGACAAAGGCAGGGCAACAGGTAAACATTATTCAAGCGAAACTCCAAAAGAAGGCGGTAAGGTAATTGGTAGTGACGGTGTGTGTCTGTTGGCAAATGGTACAAGGGTGTATGCCATAGGTACAAGCGGTATGCTGGCTGAGCAAGCTATCATTGAGAAAGACAGAACGGTAATACTGCCGGACGGCATTAGTGATGCAACTGCTGCTGCGCTTGCAAATGCAGTGATAGGCTCTGCTATGGGTCTGCGGTTTAAAGCAGATATTCAACAAAACGATGTAGTGCTTATCAATGGGGCTACCGGGTTTACGGGAAGAGTAGCGGTGCAAATAGCTAAGTATTACGGCGCAAAGAAGATAATAGTAACAGGGAGAAATAAGCAGTCATTACAAGGGTTATTGACATTGGGCGCTGATGAGGCTATCTCTGTATTGCAGGATGACGAACAATTTCTAGCACAATTAAAAGAGCTCAACAAACGATCTCCGGTTGATGTAATCGTTGATTACTTGTGGGGACATACAGCGGAAATGATACTGGCAAGCCTTAAAGGAAATGGTTCGTTCACGAACAGGGTACGATTTGTGTCTGTTGGTGCCGTAACAGGTGATATGATACATTTGTCGGCAGAGCATCTTAGAAGTGTAAATCTGCAATTGGCGGGATCCGGACTAGGTAGCTGGTCGAAAGAGGAGGTTAGCAAATTGTTTACGGAGATACTACCTGAAATGTTTCAATTGGCAGCCGATGGAAAACTGAAAGTAGAAACGATAGAGGTGAAATTGCAAGACATTGCTGATCTGTGGAACTTAGATGTACCGGACGGGCAGCGATTGGTTGTAACAATCTAAGCACGCAGTAAGTGTACCGTTCAATTACTTATCAAAAAATCTAACTCTTAAAATATTTAAAAATGAAAGCAGCAGTATTAACTCAATTAGGTACAGCGCCTCAATACCTTGACATTACAGACCCTACACCCTATGGGCCTGACGAAGTATTGGTGTACATGAAAGCAGCATCGATAAAAAACATTGATAAGCTGCGTGCAAAAGGTACACACTATGATAAACATAAACCATTACCAACGGTAGTAGGTGTGGATGGCGTAGGTATGCTGGAGGATGGCACACGTGTATACACGGGCTTTACAGATGGAGTAATGGCGGAAAAAGCGATTGTAAATCGTAGCAGGTGCGTAGTACTTCCCGACCATGTTGATGATGTAACTGCGGCAGCCTTGCCAAACCCTGCATTGTCTGCATGGTTTACATTGTCTTACAGGGCGGCAATACAACCCGGCGATACCGTATTGATAATGGGGGCTACAGGCGTAACGGGTAAGATGGCGATACAACTCGCAAAATATTTTGGTGCAGGGCATATTATAGCAACAGGCAGAAACCAGCAAATATTAGATAGCCTTAAAGAGTTGGGAGCCGATACACTCATATCGCTTGCGCAGCCCGAAGAAGATATAAGGGCAGCACTGAAAGCGGAAAAGGCAAAGCACCCAATAGATATAGTAGTAGACTACCTATGGGGCAAGCCTGCAGAAATGGTGCTGGAACTACTCAGCGGCCACGATCTTAATGCCGCGCCACACCGTACACGCTTTGTGCAGGTAGGCGAGATGGCAGGCTCAACAATAAATCTCAAAGCAGGACTATTACGCAGCGCAGCCATAGAACTATACGGCATAGGTGGCGGCAGTGTACCAATGGAAATAATGAAAACAGTGCCAACTGAGATATTACCTAAACTTTTTAACATGGTGAGCGAAGGCAAGCTGAAAATAGAAACTGAAACGGTGCCACTTGCTAACGTAGAGGCAGCATGGGAGCGTGGGGATAGGGATGCGAAGAGGCTGGTGGTGGTAATGTAGGTATCACCAATTTTCTACTGACTCTTCCTCACGTCTATTACTCTTACCTGCAATCTTGTTGTGCCGTTAAATTCGTTTTCTTCTATATTGTAGGCGAGATCGAAGGGGCCGGAGAGAATAAGCTGGTGCCTGTCAGCGAGACCGAAGCCAATGCCGTCGATTACAGTGCTGCCGCCCGTGGCCGGGTGATGGGCTACTACGCGCAGATGTGTGTCTTTTACTACCCTGCTGTTGCCCTGGTAGTCATGTAGCCCCCTGGTCACAAATACGGGTTTCATATTGGCGGGGCCAAATGGCTCGAGCTGCTTAATGAGGTTAAAGAATGGCTGCTTGATGATAGAGAGTGGTATCTCGGCGTCTATCTCTATCTCAGGTATCTCCTGCTCAGGGGTGATGCTCTGGCTTACAATACGTTCAAATTTTTCTATGAATGCATCTACGTTTGCTACGTTCATCGTCATGCCGGCAGCATAGAAGTGTCCGCCATAGCTTTCGAGGAGGTCGCGGCATTCGTGTATTGCCTCATAAATATTAAAGCCGGATACAGAACGTGCAGAACCCGTCGCCTTGCCATTAGATTCTGTGAGCACTATCGTAGGCCGATAATAATAGTCTATAAGACGGGATGCTACTATACCCACCACGCCTTTGTGCCAATGCTTCTGATATAACACTGTCGATTTACGATGTGCCATTTCTTTATTACCCTCGAGCATGCCCATTGCTTCTTCGGTGATACTCTTGTCTACCTCTTTGCGATCGTCGTTATCAGAATGCAGGGCGGCGGCAAGTGACTGTATCTTTTCGGGGTCAGTTTCTATAAAAAACTCTACAGCTTTACGTGCGTCGTCCATACGGCCTGCGGCATTAATTCGCGGGCCTATCACAAATACAAGGTCTGATATAGTGAGGGCCTTGCTGACACCTGCCAATTCCTTGAGTGTAGCGATGGCAAGGCATGGTGACTCATTGATACGGCGGATGCCATAGTATGCCAGTATACGATTCTCGCCATCCATGGGCACTATATCGGCAGCTATGCTGGTGGCTACAAGGTCAAGGTATTTATATACATCCTCATCAGGTAGCTTCCATTTTTTTGCCAGTGCACTTACCAACTTAAAGCCTATACCGCAGCCGCATAACTCCTTGAACGGGTAATTGCAATCGCTCTGCTTTGGATTAAGTATTGCAAAGGCAGGTGGCAATATAGCATCGGGTAAGTGGTGGTCACATATAATAACATCTATACCTAGTGTGCGGGCATAGGTGACCAGCTCGGTAGATTTTATACCACAATCGAGCGTTATGAGTAGTGTGTAACCATTAGCATGTGCGTAGTCGATACCGGCCTTTGATACCCCGTACCCTTCGCGATAGCGGTGTGGTATGTAGTAGCATATCTCACCGTTGTAATTGTTCTTAAGAAAAGAATAAACGACCGATACCGCAGTGGTGCCATCCACATCATAGTCGCCATAGACCATAATCCGCTCATGCCATTCTATAGCTTCAGATATCCTATCCACCGCCTCCTTCATTCCTTTCATTAAGAAAGGATCGTGCAGGTGCGATAGCTCGGGGCGAAAAAACGCCTTGGCACTTTCATAATCCTTGATGCCCCTTATATTCAGTATCCTGCTCATCGGTTCACCGATAGCGGGCGTTACATTCAGTGCCTCACAAAGCGCTTTTACCTGTACCTCATCTGCCGTTCTTAACGTCCATCTCTTATCAGGCCTCATTTTCCATATCCCAGTTGTTGTACCGTTGCGTTATACTCCCCTACCCATGAGCCCAATTTATCACAGAACTCATTTTGTGCTACATTCTCAAAAAAATCTCCTTCCTTCATTACGCGCTCCAGCAGTCCGTCTTGTGCTTTTATACACTGCATGGCAGTTGCATAAGGCGTATGGCTAAAGGATACCATCTCGTATATCGATACAAACTGCTCGGGGTATCGCTTGCCCAATTCTTTCTCTATCTTTTTTCTTTCGAGGAAGAGTGGGTCAGCAACCTTATCGCGCATCTCTACGAAGTTAAGCAATGCAAGCTGCGCTACGGCATCCCCGTTTGGTTTGCGTTTATGATCGTATTCGGTGAGTATCTTATCCCAGTCGCTGCCGTACTCATCGAGTAGTGCAGATAGTACTGTACAGTCTTCGAAACCCGCATTCATACCTTGTCCGTAGAAAGGCACTATGGCGTGTGCTGCATCGCCTATCAGCGCACTCTTATCTTTATAATGCCATGGAGCAATGTGCGTTGTGATAAGTGATGCCGTAGGATTTGCAAAGAAATCCTGCAGCAGCGTAGGCATCATGGCTTTAGCATCTGCAAAGCGCGATTCGAAGAACGCTGTTACATCGGCTTCCGTATTCAGCTTAGCAAAAGAGTTTTCGCCCTCAAACGGCATGAAGAGTGTGCAGGTAAATGTGCCGTCGGTATTTGGCAATGCTATCATCATATAGTTGCCACGCGGCCATATATGCAATGCATTCTTTTCCATTACCATCCTGCCATTGACAGGAGGAATATTTAATTCTTTATAGCCGTACTCAAGATAGTTATTCGAGCTGCTCACCCTTTCCATGTGTGAGTAACTGGTACGTAGTGCAGAAAATGCACCATCTGCGCCAAAAAGCAGGTCGGCATCAACCGTAGTCGTGCTATTATCGGCATTTTGTATATGCAGGCGGTTATCGGCCACATCGACCCTTGTTACTCGTTGCTCAAATTTTATAGTTGCTCCCTGCTGCTCGGCAAGGGTCATCAGTTTTTTGTTGAGCTCTCCACGACTTACAGAGTAGATGGCTTCATTGTTCTTGCTATACGGCTGAAAGGCGGTGCTGCCATCGGGCATGTGAAGCTGACGGCCATACATAGGTATGGCGAGTTGTTCCATTTCACTTTTCAAGCCAGCGAGCTCTAATGCCTTCCATCCACGTGCGCTCATAGCGAGATTGATGGAACGGCCGGCAATCACGGATGCACTGCGCATATCCGGGCGGCGCTCATATATAGTCACCTCATAACCGCGTTTACGCAGGATGATAGCTAACAGGGAGCCTACGAGACCGGCACCTAATATAGTTACTGAACGAGCCATGAACATTATTTTAGGCAAAATAAACAATAATGGGGGAAACAGAAATGATAGGTTTTTGTGTAATGGGTTGGATAGAATATGTTGCAATGAAAAATCTTTATCATAAGGGACACGAGGAAAGGCATAAAGACGTGTATTTCATTCGGACACGGAGACTAAATAAACCCCGGATGCCTGTAACAGGGCTGGAAGGATGGCATTTTTATCAAAGTAATAGGATTGTCCATATCATCAATGTAAAATAAGGTAGTTACTTTTGGTAGCGACATATACACCTCATGGCCATTTTGAATAAAAAAGAAGTTGATACTACTATTGTAAGAAAGCGAAAACCTTTATGGCGGGAGTGGCTGGACGCAGGACTTTTTGCGGTGGTGGCAGCGACATTAATTCGCACGTTTCTTTTTGAAGCTTATACCATACCTACCGGCTCCATGGAGGGCACGCTACTGGTAAATGATTATTTATTTGTGAGTAAGCTTGCTTACGGGCCACGTATACCTATGACACCGCTGGCAGTGCCGCTGGTACATAATACAATGCCGTTTACTGGTGGCAAATCATACAGTGAGGCGGTGCAGTGGAAGTATCATCGCCTGCCGGGTCTGGGGCATGTGGAGCGTAATGATGTGGTGGTGTTTAATTATCCCGGAGGAGATACGGCAATAGCTGAACTGCCTGAAGAGGATTATTACAGCTCGTGCCGCAGGGTGGGCCGCGATAATATATGGCGACAGTACACCATCATAACCCGTCCCGTAGATAAGGAGGAGAATTATATAAAGCGCTGTATAGCAGTGCCGGGCGATGTGCTGGAAGTGAAAAATGCACGGGTGTATATTAACGGACAGCCGAATAAATTATTCCCACATTCTAAGCTCACCTACATAGTACGTACGAATGGGATGGCGCCAAATGTGGGTGATGATATGGAACTATATCAGCCATTGCCAACGCCGGGCGCATATATATACAATCTGGCTAACGATCAGGTGGAATTGATGAGGAAGACGCCAAACGTGCTGAGTGTAACATTATACATTCATGATCAGCCAGGGGAAGTGCCGGAGCCCTATGACTGGGTATATCCATGCGATACAGCAAATTATAAATGGAACCGCGACAATTATGGTCCTATAACTATCCCTAAAGAGGGCGTTACGGTGGCACTTACTCCACAGAATATATCGCTGTACAGGCGTGTTATTGACAACTACGAGCATAATAAGCTGGAAGAAAAAGATGGTAAAATATTCATCAATGGCAAGGAAGCGAACAGCTACACTTTTAAGATGGATTATTACTGGATGATGGGGGATAACCGTCATAACTCACTGGACAGTCGTTATTGGGGCTTTGTACCTATAGATCATATTGTGGGCAAGGCATCATTTGTATGGCTGAGCTATGGTACAAGCCTGTTTAAGAATATGCACTGGAAGCGGATGTTTCATACAGTGCATGCGCTGGAGGAGTAGGACATCTCCCTTCTTCTAAACTCGTACATAACTACTGTATGAGCACTTATTCAGTGCGTTTTTGTATTGCTGTAGATGAGTTTCGATTTTACTTCAACTCAATCGCATGTAAATAATTTTATGTGTGTTAAGCCCTATTTACAGAAAGAAAACATTTAATTAACAGGCTTGCAAAACGTTGACAGATAAGGCTTTGAGGCACAAAAAGGAACGACGAGGTTTACAGGAAAAAGATTTTACTATTTTTTAATAAGAAGTGATTACTTTTGCACCGCCAAATCGAAGATAAAAGGCGGAATTTTGCAATAGGAAAAATAGTAGTTGTTAACTACAAATTACCTGTACTGAGTTTCAAAAATAATACAATTTTCTTTTTGTGCAACAGGAACAACGAAATAATTTTTTCAATTAAATAAAAACGACAAACAATGGCTAATCAAGACAGCAAGAACTTTGTGGACAATGTAGTTAACGCGCAGAAAGAAGCCGCAGATACTATCGTGGAAAACACGAAGAAATTTACCAACGGTAATACCATGGTAAACGAAACAATCCAAAAAGGTACTGAATGGTACAAAAACTGGTTGGACGGTCAGAAGAACATCTTTTCACAAACTGCTGAAAAAGCAACCACCACTACAGAAAATGTAAAGGATGGCGCATCTAAGATGACAGAGTTTTACCAGAACTGGTATAACACGCAGCTGAACAATGCTAAGCAAATGTGGGAGACAACTACTAACGCTGTAAAAAACGCTACAAGCAATACTGGCAGCAATAATATGCAGAACCCAATGGAAACATTTACGAACTGGATGAACAACATAAGCCAGGGCGCTAATATGATGAACCATTATCAGCAATGGCAGAACAACGCTAAAAACATGTTTAACATGGATAGCTGGAAGGGTGCCGGCGAAAATGCTACAAACGTTTTCAACCAATATAAAGAAGTAATGAACAGCACTTTTGCTGACTGGCAGAAGAACTTTCAGAACGGAACTACACAGGACGCTTACCGCAATATGGTGAACGTAGCTGAAGGCTTTACACGTTTCTCTGAAATGTGGGCGCCAATGTTCAAGTCTATCCAGGATAAGACTTTTAACATGGACACTTTTAAGCAATATGCTAACCCGGTTGCTTACAAAGAGCTGATGGACAAGTATTTCGGTTTTATGCCGGAAAACAGCCGCCAGTACATCCAGACAATGACCGACATGATGAACGGTAACATGCAGAACATGGGTACTATGGGCATGGACGGTATGCAGCAGATGCGCGCTATGATGGGCAACATGATGCCGGTTACAGGGCACGAAATGTTTGCGAACATGCTTACTGGCTACAACAACATGTATAGCTCTATGAACAACGCGTTCGCACCGCTTACAAAGATGATAACGCCTAACCAATACACTAAGGCAGGTATGGAATGGAGCGATATTGCAAACCGCGTTATGGTGTACAATATCAAGAATGCTGAGCTGCAGTATATGATCTACAACCAGGGTACTAAGGTAATGGACAAGGTTGCTGAGAATATTGCTGAGAAGGTAAAGAACGGAACAGAAATAAACAGCATGATGGCTCTTTACCAGGAGTGGCTGAACATCAGCGACAAGGTATATGTATCATTGTTTGAAAGCGATGAGTACAGCGTACTGATGGCTGAGGTAAGCGCTATGCAACTGAGACTCCGTAAGGATATGGAAGCACAGATGGAAAAATCTTTATCGGGCCTGCCAATAGCTACACGTAGCGAAATGGATGAGCTGTACAAGACCATCTACGACCTGAAGAAGCACGTACGCGACCTGGAAAAAGCAATGGTAAGCAACATAGCTGCTAACACTGCTGCCGCTGAAGAAGCTGCTGCAACTAAGACAGCTGCAACTGCTGCTGCAAAAAAGAAATAAGCTAACGCTTAATGATAATTACAAAACGGAGCGCATTGCGCTCCGTTTTTGTTTTGGTCATTGTCTGATAACCGTCCTGTCACCACTAACTCTGCAAAGGAAATAGAAAAACATTTGATAAGCATTTAGCAATTTGGGGCGGAGTCTTAAGCAGGTTGCTACTGCTATAAATGGTAAGTAAGCACTTCAATACGCATCTTTTCTTCACTATATTTTTTCTAAATACTTCCCACATTTGCGTTCGCAATTCTCGAAAACTTTGTGAAACGCAGGCCCACTACGCTTTTCGCTTTAATAAAACCTTAACATATTGATAATAATCCGTTAAATACAGTATTTACAATGCTTTCAGCTATACCCCTATAAGGCTGATACGCTATTTTTTCGTAAATTTGTAAAGGGATTTAATAAAAATTCAGTGAATACTTTATATTATTATTGAACATTAATTAATAAGATATAATGCTGTTCATTGGGGTTGTACAGGTTATTAACAGGTCGTTAATTTCTTTCTCGGGCGTGGATATGGGAAGGTTCATTCTTTTAGATAATTTAGCTATCCTGCTAAAATTTACAACTCACCTTTACAAAACAGTTAATAAATGAGCACAACAAATACAAACAAAAAAGGGCTTGCCTTCGGGAGGCAATATACACGCGACGACGTGAGCCCGTTCGACATGTTCGAATATGATTACCGCACATCGGTAATACGTAACCCGAACGGAGAAAAGGTATTTGAAATGACCAATGTAGAGGTGCCGAAGCACTGGTCGCAAATAGCTACAGACATTCTTGCACAGAAATATTTTCGTAAAGCAGGCGTGCCGCAACCCGATGGCAGCCTGGGCCGCGAAACTTCTGTAAAAGAAGTAGCACACCGCCTTGCGGACTGCTGGCGGACTTGGGGTGAGGAGTATGGATATTTCGCATCAAAGAAAGATGCGCAGGTATTCTACGATGAGTTGGTATATAGTATCATGCAGCAGAGCTGCGCGCCTAACTCGCCGCAGTGGTTCAATACAGGTCTATTTAACAGCTATGGTATAGATGGCAAGGCGCAGGGTCACTTTTACGTAGATCAGCGCACAGGTGTGCTGGAACGCTCTAAGAATGCATATCAGCGCCCGCAGCCACATGCCTGCTTTATATTGAGTGTGGATGACGACCTGGTAAATGAAGGCGGTATCATGGACCTATGGGTACGTGAGGCCCGTATCTTCAAATACGGTTCGGGTGTGGGTACGAACTATTCTAACATTCGTGCTGAAGGTGAAAAGCTTAGCGGTGGTGGCACATCGAGTGGATTGATGAGCTTCCTTAAAATAGGTGACCGCGCAGCCGGCGCTATAAAAAGTGGTGGTACAACACGCCGCGCAGCTAAAATGGTATGTCTGGATCTCGACCACCCCGAAGTGGTTAATTTCATAGACTGGAAAGTAGAAGAAGAGAAAAAGGTAGCTGCGCTCATAGCTGCCGGTTATGCTTCTGATTACGAAGGTGAGGCTTACAAAACGGTATCGGGACAAAACTCAAATAACTCTGTACGTATACCAAATGAGTTTTTCCGCCGTCTCGATAATAACGGCGATTGGGAAATGACAGCACGCAGCACAGGCAAGGTAATGCGCTCTATGCCTGCAAAGGAGATGTTTGAAAAAATATCTTATGCGGCATGGCGCTGTGCAGACCCGGGTACACAATATCACACCACCATAAACGAATGGCATACATGCCCTGAAGGCGGCGAAATACGCGCATCTAATCCATGCTCGGAATATATGTTCCTCGACAACACGGCTTGTAACCTTGCATCGCTGAACCTGCGCCGCTTCTATAATGAAGAGACAGGCATGTTTGATGTACAGGGCTTTGAATACATGACCCGCCTGTGGACAGTGGTTCTGGAAGTATCGGTGCTTATGGCGCAGTTCCCTTCGCCGGAAGTAGCGCAGCTTAGCTATGACTACCGCACATTGGGATTAGGCTATGCTAACCTCGGCTCTATGCTGATGGTAAGCGGTATAGCTTATGATAGCGAAGAAGGACGTGGAATAGCAGGCGCTATTACCGCTATAATGAATGGCATTGCGTATAAGACATCAGCAGAAATGGCTGCCGCTCTTGGCGCGTTCCCGCGTTATGAAGAGAACAAGCACCACATGATGCGTGTAATGCGCAATCACCGTGCAGCAGCATACGATGCTACTGACGCTTACGAGGGACTGGAAATAAAACCACTAGGTATCAACGCCAAGTATTGCCCTGACTATCTGCTTAGAGCAGCAACAAAGGCATGGGACGAAGCAGTGCAAATGGGTGAGCAATATGGTTACCGAAATGCACAAGCTACTGTACTGGCGCCTACGGGTACTATAGGACTGGTAATGGATTGCGATACTACAGGTGTAGAGCCTGACTTTGCGCTGGTAAAATTCAAGAAACTTTCAGGTGGTGGTTATTTTAAAATCATCAACCAGTCTATACCTGCTGCATTAAAGAAACTGGGTTATACTCCAGAGCAGCAGGATGCTATCGTAAAGTTTGCAAAGGGCCATGGCACATTTGCCGGTGCTCCTTTCATCAATCACCAAAGCCTTAGCGAAAGGGGCTTTATAGCAGAAGAATTAAAGAAGTTGGATACAGCTGTTGAAAGCGCATTCGAGATAGGGTTTGTATTCAACGTTTACAACCTGGGCGAAGAGTGCCTGCAGCGCCTTGGTTTTACGCCGGAGCAATATTTTGCACCTGAGTTTAACCTGCTGCACAACCTGGGCTTCTCTAACGAGGAGATGGATGCTGCCAACGATTATGTTTGCGGAACAATGACCGTAGAAGGTGCACCTTTCTTAAAGGATGAGCATCTGTCGGTATTTGACTGTGCTAACAAATGTGGTAAGAAAGGTGAACGCTACATACATGCACATGGCCACATACGCATGATGGGTGCAGTGCAACCTTTCTTAAGCGGTGCAATATCCAAGACCATCAATCTGCCTAATGAGGCAAACGTAGATGAGATAAAGGACTGTTACTACCTTAGCTGGCAGTTGGGCCTTAAGGCTTGTGCGCTGTATCGCGATGGTTCTAAACTAAGCCAGCCATTGAGCAACAAGAGCGACAGCAAGAAGAAAGAAGACAGCAAGGAAGCGGCAATAGAAGCGGCCAGCCAGATAGTGGATATGAGTCAGCTGACCGTAGATGAACTGCTTGAGGAAGTAAACAAGCGTGTGCAGAACAGCCCTGATACAGTGCTGAAACGCGAACTGAGCCGCATTGTAGAGCGCCAGCAACTACCTGCGAAACGCCGTGGTTATACTATAAAAGGTAAAGTAGGCGGACAAGCGATATTCTTGCGTACAGGTGAGTACAATGATGGTACATTGGGTGAGATATTTATAGACATGTCGAAAGAAGGTGCTACTATGCGCAGCCTGCTGAACAGTTTTGCAGTTGCGATATCTGTAGGTTTGCAATACGGTGTGCCGCTTGAAGAGTATGTAGACAAATTCACGTTTACGCGCTTTGAACCGGCAGGTGTGGTAGAGCATCCAAATATTAAGAATGCAACTTCTGTACTGGATTATATTTTCCGTTTGCTGGCGTATGAATACCTCGACCGTAGCGACCTTGTACATGTACCGGATCCAAACAGATTAACGCATAGTGAAGAAGTAGAAGCGTTGAAGCAAGAACTATCGCAGGTGCGCGTAACAGCGCCGCAGACACAGGCAGTAAAGCCTAAGCCTGTAGCGGCACCTATACCTGTAGCAGTTACTGCACAAAACACCGCTGATATAAAGAAGATGATGGGTACCAGTGCAGACGCGCCTGTATGCCGCAGTTGCGGTAACATCACCCTTCGCAATGGTACATGCTATATGTGCCCTAATTGCGGAACGACCACCGGATGCAGTTAAGCAATTTAAAAGTAAAAATTAAAAAGTCAAAGGCCATCGTGAAAACGGTGGCCTTTTGTTGGTAAAGAGGAGAATTGTTTTTACTTACTGATACAAGTGGTTCACGAATTACACGGAGCAATCTGTACTTAGCTTATCTATCATCACGAGGCACCATCTGCCATCAATAAAGCAGAGGTAAAAGATGAAGTCCTCACCGTCGTTTGAGGCTAAAACAATACGCCTGCTTTGTAATTCAAGGTCGTAGTATTTAGCAATAAGCTTCTTGGGGATCACTTCGGCGCAGCAAACCTTGCGGTCTGTGGCGGTCTTTGATAGCAGGTGGTCGTGTTCTGTAGTGTCTGTAAACAGACCTTCTTTAACCCACTTGCCTTTATCGCAGTCATAATCGGCAGTGGTGTTGTAGTCGAGTGTGACCGGTGTTGTTTTTACAGGCAGTATGTGGCGCGGAAAATTGACGGTACTGAAATCGAGTGTTTTAACATTGATATATTCATCAAATACACCATTCCGGTAAAGGATGAAAAGGCCTGTTTTGCCATCGATATATTTGTTGAGTGTGGTAGGATGATCTGCTATTTTGGTAACAATATCGTGTACCGTCTCCTCAAACATTTTTTCTACGGAAGGCTGTGCATAAGTACAGGTGTGCAATAAAACGAGTATCGTTATTACAGCCAGCCTGCGCATCATACCGTTATATTTTTTCAACTCTTTTTTCGTGCCTGCCACCTTCGAATGCGGTAGACAAAAAGATGTTTGTCATCTTCTCGGCCATATCGAGCGATATAAAACGAGATGGTATGCAAAGTACATTCGCGTTGTTGTGCTGGCGCGATAATGAAGCGAGTTCCTCGTTCCAGCAAAGCGCGGCCCGTATACCATGATGTTTATTGGCAGTCATGCACACACCATTACCGCTGCCACAAATGAGTATACCCTCACCTGCCTTACCGTCTTCTACCATAGATGCTACCGGATGTGCATAGTCAGGGTAGTCGGTACTATCGGTGCTATATGTGCCCTTGTCTTCTACCTGCCAGCCATCGGCAGTGAGCATTTTTTTAATAGCCTCTTTGTATTCAAAGCCGGCATGGTCGCAGCCTATTGCCAATGGCAGGTTTTTATTGAATGTAGTTTGCATATTATTCAAGATCTTTTAGCAATTGCTTTTTTGCTCTTTCTTTTGTGGCTCGTGCGCTTATCAACACAGAAAGCTCATACAATATATACAAAGGTATGAACACAAGGAAACAACTGAACCAATCGGGCGGTGTTATCATTTCTGATAACACAAATAATATCAGGACAGCATATCTGCGCTTATCTTTCATGAATTTAGGCGTAAGCACACCTATGCGCGACAGAAAGTAAACGATTATAGGCAACTCGAACACGACACCCATCCAGAACACAAGATCGCTCATGGTTTCATAGTAATTATCCATGGTGATGATATTCTCGAAGTCTTTACTGAGCTGGTAGCCTGCAAAGAAGTTGATGGTATAAGGTGCAATGATATAATAAGCGAACAGAATACCTACAAAGAACAATAAGGAGCACCAGAATACCATGCCTTTTGCAGAACGTATCTCGTTTGGCTTTAACGCAGGCTTAATAAACTTCCACAACTGCCACAGCACATAAGGAAAGGCAACTACAAAGCCCAGCATAAATGATACAGATATGCTCATTACGAACTGGCCTGCGAGGGTTGTATTCTGGAACTTTATTTTTATTTCATCGAGGCACAGCGACTGTATATGCAATATGCGCGACAGATCGCAAAACCAGGTATAAGAGATAAAGTCCTTATGCGCCGGGCCAAGTATAATGTGTTCAAATATCCATTCTATCTTTATGAACACACAAACTGCGGCAATAATAATGACAATAAGAGATCTGATAATGTGCCAACGTAGATCTTCGATATGGTCTGTAAAGGCCATCTCGCCGCGTGGGGAATTTTTTCTGCTATTAAGGAAGTTACCTAGGAGGCTCACGTTTGTTTATTAGGGCGCAAAGTTATGACTTTACGGTCAGCATACATGCCTGTTATTGTAAACAGCAAACCTATTTGCAAAATAAAAAATATCTATAATAAATAAAATATTTATCTGCTCAAACTCACGATACCCAAAATATCTTCACAAATACAATTAATGAGTTATTCTCCTTTCACCACTTTATCCAGTGCTGCCTTGGCAGCTACCTGGCCGGCTTCTTTTTTGTTGTAGCCATTACCTTGCGCTACGAGTTCGCCATCGAGGAGAATGCCTACTGTAAATAACTTACGCGAACCTTCTGTTTTTTCATCCATGGTATCAAATACCAGGTTATGATTATTTCGCTGTGCCCAGCTAAGTAGTTGGTTTTTATAATTGGTATCCGTACTCTCCATTGTATCAAGGTCGATATAGGATCGGATAAACTGGTCGAGGATAAATTTGCGTGTTTTTATAAAGCCCTGATCTAAATACACCGCGCCTATCAGCGCTTCCAGCGCATTACCGAATATGTGGCTGCGGCTAAGGCTTTTATCATTGCGATTGTATTGTACGAGCTTATTTAACCCCATGCGCATAGCTACATTATTCATCGTTTCGCGCCTTACAATGCGTGAGCGTAATTCTGTAAGATATCCTTCGCTCTGATATGGATACTTTTTAAAAAGATATTCAGCTACAATAGCACCCAAAATGGCATCGCCAAGAAATTCGAGGCGCTCGTTGTTTGAATCGACCTCATCGAGCTGCGAACGATGCATGAGCGCCAGCTCGTAATAACTGATGCGCTTAGGAACAAACCCGAGTAAATGCTCAAGTTGCAGCAATAGTTGTTTGTTGGAAGAGAAAAGGGTTAAGATGCGTGAAGTAAAGCGTCGCAAAGCCTATTCTTCGTATTTCTTAAAGATGACAGATGCATTGTGCCCGCCAAACCCGAATGTATTACTTAACGCAGCCTTCACTACACGTTTCTGTGCCTTGTGGAACGTAAAGTTCAGGCGTGGATCAAACGCTGGATCATCTGTGAAGTGATTGATAGTAGGCGGCACTATATCGTGAACGGTAGCTAGTATACTCGCCAGCGCTTCGATAGCACCTGCGGCACCCAGCAAATGGCCCGTCATTGATTTTGTAGAGCTGATGTTTACATTATAAGCGTGTTCGCCGAATACGCGCTGTATCGCGGTAACCTCGCTTATATCACCCAGCGGAGTAGATGTACCGTGTACATTGATATAATCAATGTCTTCCGGTTTCATACCAGCGTCCTGCAGGGCACTCTTCATTACATTGGTAGCGCCCAGCCCTTCAGGGTGTGGCGCAGTAAGATGGTATGCATCCGCACTCATGCCACCACCTGCTACTTCAGCAATGATATGTGCACCGCGACGTTTTGCATGCTCCAGTTCTTCTACTACAATGGCTGCAGCTCCTTCTCCGAGTACAAAACCATCCCTGCTCAGATCGAATGGGCGGCTTGCGGTAGTAGGAGAATCATTGCGCTCTGACAAGGCCTTCATAGCATTGAACCCGCCTATACCTGACTCTGTAACAACAGCCTCAGAACCACCACAGATGATGGCATCCGCCTTGCCCAGACGCACATAAGTTAGTGCATCAATTATAGCATTGGTAGAGGACGCACAAGCACTTACCGTAGCGAAGTTGAGCCCACGGAAACCATATTTCATAGAGATATGGCCAGCAGCAATGTCGAGTATCAGCTTAGGAATGAAGAATGGATTGAAACGCGGCGTACCATCACCACTAAAGAAATTTTTCATTTCCTCGATGAAGGTGATCATACCCCCAATGCCCGAACCCCAGATAACCCCCACACGGTCGTGGTTAATACCCTCTTGCGTAAGCTGCGCATGCTGCACAGCCTCCGTAGCGGCAACCATTGCCAATTGGGAGAACCTGTCGAGCTTGCGCCCTTCTTTGCGCTCAAAGTGATCTTCAACATTAAAGCCTTTCAGCTCGCAAGCGAATTTCGTTTTAAATTTAGTAACGTCGAATTGTTTAATGAAATCGGCGCCCGATACTCCATTAACAAGACCATCCCAATAAGCAGGGACATTATTGCCTAATGGCGTAAGGGCGCCGAGGCCCGTAACGACAACACGTTTAAACGGAGAATTCATTGAACGATTTTCAGTGCTGAAATTAAAATTACTTTACGTGCTCTTCCAGGTAAGCGATAGCCTGCCCAACGGTAGTGATGGTCTCAGCCTGCTCATCAGGTATAGAGATGTTAAATTCTTTTTCGAATTCCATGATCAACTCTACAGTATCCAGAGAGTCTGCACCGAGGTCATTCGTGAAGCTCGCTTCAGGGGTAACTTCTGATTCGTCAACACCCAGTTTGTCCACGATGATTTTCTTTACGCGATTTGCAATTTCAGACATAGCTAATGCAATTTGATTTTTATGCTGCAAAAATATACTTTTTGAGATAATGAGGAAGAGATATTTTATTTATCTCGCCCTTTGCTCATATTTTTAATATTCAATTCCGTCTTGAATGGCTTAAAACCTACTATTCAGGCTCTTAACCTCATCTACGATCTTGCCGTCGCGCATGGTAAATATACGGTCTGTCATGTTTGCCAGCGCTTCATTGTGTGTTATCATTATAAACGTATGCCCGAATGTATCCCTCAACTGCAGGAACAGTTCATGAACTGACTGCGCATTGGCACTATCCAGGTTGCCAGTGGGCTCATCTGCCATTATAACAGATGGCTTATTGACCAGTGCCCGGGCAATTGCGACACGCTGCTGTTCCCCACCCGATAGTTCTGACGGCTTGTGCTGCAGGCGCCCGCCAAGCCCTACTGTTTCCAGTATCTCTGTGGCGCGGCTCAAAGCCTCTTTTTTGCCTGTACCCTTTATCCATAACGGCACGCATACATTCTCTATAGCGCTGAATTCCGGCAATAAATGGTGGAACTGGAACACAAAGCCGATATTACTATTACGAAAATGTGCCTGTTTCTTAGCCGGCAGATGCAGCATATCCACACCGTTGATGCGTACTCTGCCACTATCTGGCTTATCGAGGCCGCCCACTATATGCAGCAAAGTGCTTTTGCCTGCGCCGGACGGGCCTACGATAGATACTATTTCCCCTTTTTCTACGTTCAATGATACACCATTCACTACCGTGAAGGTGGAATATTTTTTTATTAAGTTATCTGCGTGTAGCATGAACAGGAAAACTGCCTTTAAAATGTAAATATGCGCAAAATACCAAGCAAAACGTGCAATTATTTTGTTCATGAAGTACAGGGAAACGGTATGTTCACAATAAATTAACGGGTTTAAGATTTATTAAATAGGGCGATTTGGAATTTTGAGTTTTAAATTTTGAATTTTAACCTACATTTGCGGGAATTAAAAAGAAATTATAACTTCTATAATATGTTTTGGACACTTGAATTAGCTTCACACCTTGAAGACGCCCCATGGCCAGCAACAAAAGACGAACTGATCGACTACGCAATACGCTCAGGCGCACCACTGGAAGTAGTGGAGAACCTGCAAGAGCTCGATGACGAAGGCGAAATATACGAAGGCATAGAAGATATCTGGCCCGACTACCCTACACAGGAAGACTTCTTCTTTAATGAGGATGAGTATTGATTTTATAGACTGTATTTATATTCTGGATCCCGCTGTGAGGCGGGATCTTTTTATTTTAAAAATCGGAAAGCTTAAAAACGAATTAATACTCCGAATAAACAATTGCACTTACATTTATAAGACAAACATGCAGCCTATGAAAAGTATCGTTGTTTTTTGCGGATCGAGCGAGGGATATGATGAGGCATATTACGATGCCGCGTATCAGACAGGGGCATTGCTTGCAGCGCAAGGCATACGTATCGTTTATGGTGGTGCAAAAGTAGGACTGATGGGCGCCGTAGCGGATGGCGCTTTGAAGAACGGCGGCGAGGTAGTAGGTGTAATACCGGGCTTCTTAAAAACAAAAGAGATAGCCCACCAGGAGCTTACACAACTAATAACTGTAGGCACTATGCACGAGCGCAAACTGATGATGCATGAAATGAGCGATGGCATAATGGCACTGCCGGGAGGATGGGGAACTATGGAAGAACTATTCGAAATGCTAACATGGGGGCAATTAGGGCTGCACACCAAACCGGTGGGTCTGCTGAATGTAAATGGCTATTACGACGCACTCAAAGCCTTATCTGATAATATGGTTCAGGAAGGTTTTTTAAGCGAGCAGACCAACGGCATTCTCTTGATGAGTGCCGACCCGGAAGACCTATTGACAAAAATGGAAGAATATACTGCTCCGGAGGCTCCTGTATGGCTTAGTAGTAAAACGACTTAGGAATTTACAATATTCTGTACTACTTTGCCTGCCTTTAAACTTTACAAGAAAACATGTCCAGCAGAGCAGCAAAATTAAAGGTGGTAAGTAAAACCAAAGACTTCCTGCTTGCCTCAAGATTATTACAAATATTTCAGCCTTTCAACAGAGCCTTTGGCTTCCTGTATAACTTTAACCTGCTTACAAAGTGGGTGCATAAGCATAAGAACGATGACCTTTTGACACAGGATTTCTACAAGCCGAACAGGGTTTATGAAGACCGCGAAAAAAGCTTTGCCGCTATCATTGATAAATATAACCTGAAGGATATGCCTATCACCTATATGGAATTTGGTGTAGCGGCAGGGGGTTCTTTTAAATGGTGGCTAAAGAACAATACTAATACGGCATCGCGATTTGCAGGCTTTGATACATTTGAGGGGCTGCCGGAAAGCTGGGGTGTTTTCTCAAAAGGCGATATGCATTCTCCTATACCTGATGTAAACGATAGCCGCGCGTTATTTGTAAAAGGAATATTCCAGGATACACTCAATGATTATCTTTTTCAAAATGGTAATGAGATAAAGAAGATGCAGAAGGTCATCCATATGGATGCCGACCTGTTCAGTGCTACACTGTTCGCATTGAGCCAACTATACCCTTACCTGCAAAAAGGCGACATTATTATGTTCGATGAGTTCAACGTATATGCACATGAATTCATGGCTTTTCGTTATTTCACTGAGTGCTTCTATATTAACCTAAAGTTGATATCGGCTCAGAATAATTTTTATCACGCGGCTTTTGTAGTTGAATAGTTAACGTTAATTTCTCAGGGCAATCTTACCCATACTGCGCTAAGCACTAATGAAAGAATATGTACCCTACAATTATAGCGCCTAACAGCCCCATAAAGTCTGCTATAAGACCACAGGTAAGTGCGTGGCGTGTGTTCTTTATCTGCACGCTGCCAAAATAAACAGCCAATACATAAAATGTAGTCTCAGTAGAGCCTTGTATAATGGATGCAAGTTTGCCCTGAAAAGATGCCACACCATATTTATTCATTACATCCACCATTAGCCCGCGGGCGCCGCCGCCACTTAATGGCTTCATAAAGGCAATAGGCAGGTCAGGCACAAAATCTGTGTTCAGTCCGCAAGCCGCAACAACATAAGCTATACCATTTATCATATAGTCCATACAACCGGAAGTGCGGAATACACTAATAGCAACCAGCATAGCTACGAGATATGGAATAATACGGGTAGCAACGCCAAAGCCTTCTTTTGCACCATCTATAAAGTTATCATAGACGTTTTGCTTTTTTAGCATGCCAGCGGTCAGAAACAATACAATAATGAAGAGAATAATGCCACTCCCTATGGCACCGATGGTTTGATTCATCTTGTCTGCCGGCAACTGCGCTAATGAATAATGCAGCAAAAATATAAGCGCACAAAAACCGGACACGAATAATAATACGGGTAGTTTGAATAAGTTGATACGCTGGTAAATGGCCACAATGATCATCCCCGAAAGGAAGGCTATAAATGTAGCGATAAGTGTAGGCAGAAAAATATCAGCCGCATTAAAATTAGCTACGTGTTGTTGCAACGCGATCGTCTGCCTTATGGCTATAACTGATGTAGGTATCAATGTGATTCCTGCTGTATTCAGTACGAGGAACATTATTTGTGCATCGCTGGCTGTATCTTTTTGTGGGTTTAATTCCTGCAAGTCGTTCATGGCCTTTAAGCCAAGCGGAGTAGCCGCGTTATCGAGTCCAAGCATATTAGCAGAGAGATTCATCATTACGCTGCCATTGGCGGGGCTATCAGCTGGGACGTTCTTAAACAAGGTGCGGAAAAGTGGCGACACTGCTTTTGCAAATGTTCGTATCACGCCAGCGCGCTCACCTACTTTCATTATACCCAGCCATAAGGTCATTACGCCCGTAAGGCCGATAGATATTTCAAACCCGTTCTTTGCTGCATCAAACAGGCCGGTCAACATCTGCGACAACAGATCGCTCTGCCCGAAGAAGATAACCTTACATATAGCTACAATGAAGCCAATGAGAAAGAAAGCGATCCATACATAGTTTAACGCCATACAGTCCTAAAGATAAAAAAAGAAGGCTACCATAGTGGCAGCCTTCTCTATAAAAAATATAAAATGCTTTATTTCTTAGTTGTATCCGGAGCCGCTGTTGCAGCAGGTGCCGCATCAGTAGTCGGTGCCGGTGCACCAGCGCTATCCGGGCCTGCAGGCATTGGTGTGTTATCAGCACCTTTATCGCTACCACCCTGGTCGTTCTTAGACCATTGTACCATCCATTTGCCGTTTACCTTTACAAGGTTCAGTGTCTGGTCCTTAGGGGCATCAGAGCTAGTATAAGTAGCTACAGCCTTGTCGCCGGTTTCTTTTACATCCTTCACTGTTATAGTTACTTTCTTCATCTGTTGTTTCTGAGAATCAGGCATCATAGCAGTAAACTGCTGAAACATATCGAGCATTTTCTTTGTATCGTCTGTTGATACTTTCTTTGCATCATCATAGTTCATGTGATAAAAGTCTGTCAGCCATGTGTTGGCAACATCCTTAGGAGAACCGCTATTACAACTGATAAGCGCGAAAGCCACTACTATGATGGCAGAGCAAGAAAGGATAATTTTTTTCATATAATTTTTTATTTGAGCAAAGGTATTATTTATATTTAATCTGCCAAATCATTCGTGCGTGTTTATTCATGAACAAATCGTCAACGCCTACAAACCTGTGCCCCAGCATAGTAGTGGGCTTTATGAACGAGGTATCTTTCATCGCCGTATTCATTGCTTTATATACAAACTCAGCACAGTATAGTTTATCATCTGTTTTGAGGTCAAAGTCCATATCAAATTTTCTGCGTTCGTGATAGTATTGTAACACCACTTTTTGAAGGTCGCTGATATTCTGCTCGCTTATATTGTAACGCACCACCCCCAGGCCCAGATTATGCAACGGCGAAAAAAAGAACACTGCAGAGTCCCTTCTCAACCGCTCATCCGGGTTATCTTCTCCACCTATACTATGGTACACAAACGGATAGCCGTTTTCTATGAATACAATACCGCAGTGTGAAAATGTCTTATCTCTCTGATTCATTTGGGATAGCATATAGCTATCCGCACCGCCGCCTATACGTAGTACCAGATCGCCAGAGTGCAGCATGGATATAGCAGAGTCGATAGCATGCTTATTAAACGCATTGCCGGCGCGTTCATTCCGGAGATCGGTCAATGTCTGCTGTACAGGTTTTGGAGTAGCAACGGTGTCAACAGGACGCACAGCGTTGTGGCATGCTGCCATTGATACTGCAAAACAAACTAACAAAATAGCCCCGTACGTGCGGGGCCATATTTCATAACTGCGCTTCATAGCTATACGTTGAAACGGAAGTGCATTACGTCGCCATCATGCACTATATATTCTTTACCTTCTATACGCAGGCGGCCATTCTCGCGGCAGGCTGCCTCACTCTTATACTGTATATAATCGTTGTAACTGATAACTTCCGCCTTTATAAAACCCTTTTCAAAGTCGGTATGTATCACGCTGGCTGCCTGCGGCGCTTTCCAGCCCGCATGTATGGTCCATGCGCGCACTTCCTGCACACCGGCTGTAAAGTAGGTAATCAGGTCGAGCAGTTTATATGCCGAGCGTATCAGTCTGTTAAGTCCAGGCTCTGTAAGGCCGTACTCGCTAAAGAACAGTTGTTTATCATCTTCACTTTCCAGCTCTGTTATCTGTGCTTCGATAGAGTTATTCATTACGATCACTTGCGCACCTTCTTCCGTTGCGGCTTTTACAAGTGCATCAGAATATTTGTTGCCGGTAAGCAATGCTGCCTCATCTACATTGGCAACATACAGTACGGGCTTTTGTGTCAGTAAAAATATATCGGCAATGGCCTCAAGGTCTTCGCCCTCCAGCTTCATGGCGCGTATATTCTTACCCTGGTACAAATGATCTTTACATTTCAGCAATGCTTCCAGTGCACGTTTTGCCTTGGGATCGTTCTTGGCTACCTTTTCTACACGCTGTATCTTCTTTTCTACGCTGTCCAGGTCTTTTAGCTGCAGTTCTGTATCTATTATCTCCTTATCGCTGATGGGGTTAATATCACCTTCCTCACGCAGTATGTTCTCATCTTCAAAACAGCGTATCACGTGAACTATAGCGTCTACCTCGCGTATATTGGCCAGGAACTTATTACCCAGACCTTCACCCTTGCTGGCGCCTTTTACAAGGCCGGCTATATCTACAAATTCTATGCTTGTTGGCAATATTCGCTGTGGCTGTACCAGTTCTGCCAGCTTGTTCAGTCGCTCATCGGGTACATCTACCTGGCCTACATTAGGTTCTATAGTACAAAAACGATAATTAGATGCCTGTGCTTTGGCGCTGTTGCTCACCGCGTTAAATAGGGTAGATTTTCCTACGTTGGGCAAACCAACGATGCCTGCTTGTAATGCCATGCTATTTGTAAAATTTGCGCAAAGGTAAGACTAATAGCCTAAAAGCCCATTCCTACTCATTAAGCCGGTATTTAAACATGTTTTCAGGTATCCACATAAAAAAACCGCCCAATAGGGCGGTTCTATAAGAGATATTCAGTGTTTATTAGTTTGGCGTAGCTACTACATAGCTTGCAGATACAATGCCATTTACAAAATGCACACCTGCCAGCGACTCAATAGTATTGATATCTACCTTGTGGTTTTCCAGTTTATCACCACTCTTATATGGCTCTATATTGTGAAATGCATAGCATTCATACTCATCTTTGCTTGGTATGTATATTACTTTCCAGCAGTATTCAGGAACAACAACATCGTTCCTGCGGCCTATGGTCCAGTTGCGACCTGCAGTACCAGCGAATACCTTTATTTTCTTGTATTTGCTCGCTTTAGCCATTTCTACTTTGTTTAGCTTATCCCATGATTCTTTGAAAAGATTCTTAGGCATAGGCATTACGTTGGTAAAGTAGTAGCTTTCTTTGTATGCATCCCTGTCGCAGATATTCTCAGCAGGGCTCATCATCTGCGCAAGATCAAACATTGAGCTTCTATAGTCATCAGCAAGGTCTGATGCTACAGAAACCTGCGGATCCGGGGCGTATTTAGGGCCACTTTCACCATTTGGCCTCTTACAATGCAGCATATTATCCTGTAGTGTATAAACAACCAGCACAGGTATGTGCGCGGTTTTAGAGAAATAAGAAGTAAAATTTGTGTTCCTTACTTTAACGATCTCTTGTCCGTAAGAATGTGTTACGATAACTACTAGCAAAAGGGCTAACAGCTTAGAAGATATTTGTAATATTCTGCTTTGCATACAAAGTTTTTGTTGTTAACAATTTCAAAAATAAGATTGTCAAGCGATAAAAATATGACTTTCAGCGAATTTATTATAATTAAATTCTCATTTCCTCCTCATTTGTTGATATTTGAATAATCGGTATGAATATAATTAAGATTTGGCTGGATAGTATGTAATATAAAGGTTACCGTTTAATAGTAAATTGCTGCCTGAAGCCTGATACATGAAGCCATTCCTTTTCTTATTGTTGTATGCCATGCCCTTTTGTGCAATAGCACAAAAAGATACAACAGCCGCACCAATTTATCCGCAAGACTATTTTCGCAACCCATTGGACATACCTATATTCCTCGCGGGTAATTTTGGTGAATGCCGACCTGGTCATTTTCATAGTGGTACGGATATAAAGACGTTGGGCAAAGAAAATCAACCTGTACATGCAGCGGCCGATGGATATATATCGCGCATAAAAATGGAGAAAGGCGGCTTCGGTCACGGCTTGTACATTACCCATCCGAATGGCTATACAACACTTTATGCACACCTCAACGACTTTACACCAGCTATACAACGATATGTAAAAGAGCAACAGTACGCACAAAAACGCTGGGATGTAGATCTGCAGATACCGGCTTCGATGTTTCCCGTAAAAAAAGGGCAACAGATAGCATGGAGTGGCAACACAGGTGCATCGACTGCCCCCCATTTACATTTCGAGATACGTGACTCAAAAACAGAGCATCCGCTTAATCCTGAATTGTTCGGGTTACCTATAATTGACCATATAGCTCCCGTACCAACCGAAGTGGCGATATATGATATGAGTAAGAGTATTTATGAGCAGAATCCTGCAATATATGCCGTACATAAGCAAGCTGGTATGTATACCCCAGCCAAGCAAACACTATCGGTGGGTTATAATAGCATAGGTATTGGTGTGAACGTAAATGACTTCATGGAAGGTAGCGATAATACAATCGCGTTCTACAAAATGAAGCTCTATATGGATGGTGCGTTGCAATCGCAGATAACACTTGACGACATAGGCTATGATGTAACAAGGTATGTAAACGCTTATGCAGATTATAAAACAAAGCAACAACACGGACAGTGGATACAATGCTTATTTCAATTGCCCGGTAATTTGCTGGATAATATCTACCAATTCCCCAATAGTGATAAGGGTAAATTAATGATTACAGATAGTAATGAGCATCAAATAAGGATTGAGATCGCTGACGATAAAAATAATGTCACAAAAATAAATTTCAACATCAGGTCAGATGGACCTAATAAGGGTGTTGTGAAGGCAAGCCTGCAGCATAAATTTGAGGTGAATAAAGTAAATGAGTATAGCAGCTCTTATGCAAAGTTTACTTTGAATGGGAAGTGCATTTACGACGAGGTTCAGTTTGATGATATCCATACACCAATAAAAGATGGCTTTTCAGAAAAAGTGCTGATAGCAAACTCTTATATCCCGGTACATAAGTCATTTGATCTTGGCCTGAGGGCCACAAAACCTATACCTTTTCTATTAAGGGACAAGATAGTGCTGATGTATAGTGATGGGAAAGAGACAGAAGGCAGCGCGGCTGAAAGTAAAGAACAGGGTTGGTATTCTGCTTCTGTACGCAATTTTGGTGACTTTTGGCTGGTCGCAGACACAACCGCGCCTATTATAATATCTGAGCAAAAGGGCGGCGACCTTAGCAAGGCCAGACAGATAACATTTGACGTAAAGGATAACATGACATCGGTAAAAAAATTCTCCGGCTATCTCGATGGTAAATGGATATGCTTTGAACAGCATACTTCTAAATTTTTTTATAAATTCGATGAGCACTGTCCCAAAGGAAAACATACGCTTGTATTTAAGGCAAGCGATGAAAACAATAACGAACGTACCTTTCAACTAAACTTTACAAGATGACATTAAAACCCGGCGATAAAGCGCCTGCATTCACCGTTAATGACCAGGATGGTAATTCCGTTTCTTTATCAGACTTCAAGGGTAAAAAAGTGGCATTGTATTTTTATCCCAAAGACGATACTACCGGCTGCACCGCGCAGGCTTGTAATTTGCGCGATAATTTCGCTTCGCTCAAAAAGAAAGGCGTAGTGATACTTGGTGTAAGTATTGACAGTGAGAAATCTCACAAAAAATTCGAAAATAAATATACCCTGCCATTTCCCTTACTGGCCGATACAGAAAAAGATATCGTAAACAAATACGGCGTATGGGGAGAGAAGATGATGTACGGGCGTAAATACATGGGTACATTTCGCGTCACCTTTCTCATTAATGAACAAGGCAAGATCGACCACATCATAGAGAAAGTAGACACAAAAGATCATGCAGCGCAAATAGAGGCTGCGTGGGGGTTATAGCGCTATACTCGTTCCGGAAACAAAAAATGCCACACCGTAAAGTGTGGCATTTTCTATTATTAAAGATTGGATTTTGTTTATTGCAACTTCGTCATGGTCATAGTGCAGCTATAGCCACCTACGCCTGCTGCAGAGGCTGTAGTGTAATGCAATACTATTGTACCTGTCGTTAGATCGCGCGTACCGGTACCCGCTAATCCGCCTGTTGCGCCTGGTACTATGTCAAGGGTAGTTCCTGCGCTGTCGACAGTAGCTACTGCATAAGTAGCGCTTGCGCCATCAAAATTAGAAATATCTACCTCGTATCCGCCGTAAGTAGCGTCTACAGTTATTGCACTCTGCCATGATGTTGAGCCTGCTACTGCCGGCGAACAGGCGCCCCTGGTACATTGATAGGTACCCACATACTGGCCGGTCCACGAAGTGCCGCAGTTGTTACCCGAATATCCCGTTGGGCACACGCATATATTATTGGTGCACACACCACCGTTCTGGCAGGTGGTGCTGCCGCATTTGTCTTTACAGCCTGTATATAACACGGTGCTGAAAGCGCCTATCGTCAGCAGCGCTGTAATAATGATGTGGCGGAATAATTTCAAGGTGTCTTATTTATATTGTGAGCTGTAAAATTAGTTATCCATACGGTTTCGGCAACTTCTCGTTCATAGTTTAACATTATCTAAATAAATGCCTTGCAGGCACACTATTTTATAGTGTAGTGCAAAACTATTACTATGAAAAAGAAAGACAATGTAAGAGTAGCCATCCTCTCAGAAGATGGATTTGAACAACAAGAGCTCACCAGCCCCAAAGAAGCGCTGGAGAAAGCAGGAGCTGTGGTGGATGTAATATCGCCCAAAAGCAAAAAAATAAAGGCATGGGATAAGACTGACTGGGGCATAGAGGTGGATGTAGACAAGGAACTAGCAAGTGCCAATGTTGAAGATTATGATGCGTTGGTACTGCCGGGTGGTGTAATGAACCCTGATAAGCTAAGGCAAAATGAAGATGCCGTAAAGTTTGTAAAAGACTTTATGAAAACAGGCAAACCCCTTGCCGCTATATGCCATGGCCCGCAGACGCTTATAGAAACGGGTATGCTCAAGGGCATGAAAATGACCTCATTCCCATCGCTACAAACAGACCTTAAAAATGCCGGCGTAAACTGGGTGAATGAGGAAATGGTGCATGATAAGCAGTTAATAACTAGCCGAAAGCCTGCAGATCTGAATGCTTTTAATAAAGAATTACTTAGCTCCCTTTCGTTGAAGTGATATTTATAATATATTGAACGGCAAGATAAAGGGTTTGCTTATGTGAGGCAATCCCTTTATTTTTATGCACATTCTTTAATAAGCATATTATATAATAGCTTCCATATGAAAAAAATGCCGATACTTTTTCTGTTTGCGCTTACTTTATTTGTTACTGCATGCAGTAGCGGCGATAGCAGCAATATTGTAACACCACAACATCCTTACGCAAATAGGATAGGACGTTCTATTCCTAATTGGGCGACAGATACATTGATAGGTACCACCTCCCACTACCCATATACCGATACGATATTTTCATATTCCCAAAATGCACATTCTTATATCAAATATCATGGTGTGGCGTATGAATTATGGGATGAACGCCACAAATCAGACGCCTGGGATCCTAACGCACAGGTGTATGCGGATTGCAACATCGGATTTTACATGAACGACTCTACTTCTATTACCGCTTGCATTGCATACCCTGCTACTTATATAATAGATAGCGTAGTACATGTACAGGCCCAGGAATTAAAGGTATTGGCGGCATCACCGTTCGATTCTACGGTTACTGACGGCGTTTATAAGCACGTATATTAATAGCCTATCACTAATCCATTTACACATTCGGGAATTTTTAACCCCGGCGTGACCAAAGGCTACACTTTACAGCGCAGGTATCGGTAACTTTGCACCCTCCTGATGCAACGACCTTACACAATAGCCCTGGTAGGCAACCCCAATAGCGGGAAAAGCTCGCTATTTAACGTACTTACCGGCCTCAATCAAAAGGTGGGCAATTTCCCGGGCGTAACGGTCGATAAGAAGACCGGAGTATCAAAAATATCAGAAACCCTTTCAGCGCACATAATAGACCTTCCGGGTACTTATAGCTTATACCCTAAAAGTGCTGATGAGCAGGTGACTTACGAAGTGCTGCTCAATCAAAAAAGCAGTGACCGGCCAGAGCTTATCATTGTTATCGCCGATGCATCCAATCTGAAGCGCAACCTGCTGTTCTGCTCACAGATAATGGACCTTAAGATACCCGTGGTAATAGCGCTGACCATGATGGACATAGCACGGCAAAAAGGCATTACTATAGATACAGATGGGTTACAACGGTTAATGGGCGTACCCGTTGTTCCTATAAATCCGCGCCGTAATAAGGGCATCGCACAACTTAAGAAAACGATCGCCGACATAAAGCAAAATAACGTTGTAACCGCGGCCGATTTTATAGACGTAAAGAGCATCACCGGCTCGTGGATAGAAGAAATAAAAGAACTCTGCCACCTGGATAGTGATTACGGTGCACTACATATAGCATGTAATTATACCGAGTTACGCTATATAAACGCGGCACAGCGCATACGTATATCTGCCATACTAGGCGATAATAAATTTCATAAATCAAAAGTGCAGGCCGCTGAGATCATGCAGCGATACGGCCGTATAGGGCAGATAATGCCGCAATGCGTGGTTGAGGATAGCCCGCTCAAAAAAATGATCATCAGCGACCGTATCGATAAAGTACTGTTGCATCCTGTATGGGGCAATCTTATTTTACTGTTCGTACTTTTCATGTTATTCCAAAGCATTTTCTGGCTGGCCAAATACCCTATGGACTGGGTAGAGGCGGCATTTAGTTATGCAGGTAGCTGGCTTAATGCCATTATGCCCACATCGTTCTTCAAAGATCTGCTGATAAACGGTGTGCTTGCCGGACTAAGCGGGATAGCTGTTTTTGTACCGCAGATAATGATACTCTTTGGTATGATAACGATACTGGAAGACAGCGGCTACATGGCGCGTATCAGCTTTCTTACCGACAGGCTCATGCGTAGCGTGGGACTCAATGGCCGCTCTGTAATGCCCCTCATCAGTGGCATGGCGTGCGCAGTGCCTGCCATCATGGCTGCGCGTACTATACAAAACAGAAAGGAACGCCTCATTACTATTATGGTAACGCCACTTATGAGTTGCTCTGCAAGGCTACCAGTTTATACCATGCTGATAGCATTGGTAATACCACATCATAGTTTTGGCTTCATCAATTTACAAGGCTTGGTGTTAATGGGCCTATACCTACTGGGCTTCTTTATGGCACTGGCAGCGGCATGGGTGATGAATTTTGTAGTTAAGACAAAAGAGCGCACTTTCTTCCTGATGGAACTACCTGTATACCGTGCGCCTCGCTGGAAGAATGTAGGTATTACCATGGTGCAAAAGGGCAGGATATTTATTAAGGATGTAGGCAAGGTCATTATTGTCATATCGCTGATACTATGGGCACTTGCCGCATTCGGACCACCAGCGCAGATGCGTACAGTCGAAGACAAATACGCTCTGTTGATACAACAGCACCCCGAGCAAAAAACGGAGCTCGATCATCAACATGCTACGGAGAAACTTGAGCATTCGTTTGCAGGTATGATGGGCCATGGCATAGCACCAATTATAAAGCCGCTTGGCTACGACTGGAAGATAGGTATAGCACTTATTACATCGTTCGCTGCACGGGAGGTATTTGTAGGCACTATGGCCACACTATACAGCGTAGGTGATGCAGAAGCCGGCACGCAAACACTGGAACAAAAAATGCGCGATGCAAAGCGAGAGGATGGCACACCTGTATATACATTGGCGGCGGGCCTCTCTTTATTAATATTCTACGTATTTGCTATGCAGTGTATGAGCACCCTCGCCATTGTAAAGCGAGAAACAGGTAGCTGGAAATACCCCGCCATACAGTTTATCTACATGTTCGGTATTGCGTACCTCAGCTCTTTATTTGTGTTCCAGGTATTTAAGTAGTTTTCACTTCTTCAGTAACAGCTCTTTACATTTATCCAGGTCTGCATCTTTCATTACCGAATCCATATGCTCTAAAAAATCGTTCTCATTAGGATATTTCCGCATCAGCACGTCTATACGGCAATCGCAAAATGCTTTTATTTTATTGGAGTCTGTGGTAAACTGGCTCGCGCCATCTTTGCACGTCTGGTAAAAAGTTTCCTTATCGTCCCTGCTCCATGTGTTTTTACAGGATGTAAATAACAGGCTTACAAATGAGAGGCAAATGATGAAGCGTTTCATAAGCAGCGTTTAGATGTGAACAAATACCGTAACCAGGTGATATCGTAGATAAAGCTAATAAATTTTATATTAAACACAGCAATGATAGCTAATCATACGGCACACCTACCAAATAATTAATCCTTCTCTATCAGGTCTTCTTCTTTATTAATATCCCTGCCCTTGCCAAAGAAATAACCAATGGATATGCCACCCATCCTGTTCTTGTCTATCTCCGTACCAAGGCCAATGTCATTGCCACCCAGCGTATAATATGCTTTAAAGAACAGGCCTGTAGGCAACTCATAACCCGCAATAAAATTTATTCCCAGATCGAAACCTGCAAGGGGGTTTCCCGCGACTACTTTAGTACTGCCGCTCAGCGAGTAAGCAGTATCGTTATAAACACCGGTAGAAGTGATTTTATTCTTACCCCCTATAATGTAAGACGCGGTAACACCTAAGCCAACAAAGAAACGTCCTTGCCCTTGTTTGCCTGTTTTATATAGCAGGTTTAGGGGCAGATCAAAATAATTGATAGTAAGTGTTTGTTTATCGTACTCATTGTTACTATTGCTCGAGTCGTAAGAAAACGATCTCGTTTGCCCCTTGCGCGATACGAAAATGCCTATTTGTGCATATAAGTGCTGGTTCATTTTCAGATCTACATTGCCACCTATTTTACCACTGAATATTGCACTTGTAGATGCGGAAGTATACAGCAGGTTTGGTGCGAAATGCATAGTACTGAAACCAAGGCCTATTTCGGGGCCATAACCTGTTTGTGCTATTGCACAATTCGCTGAAAGTACCAACGCGATTAGATAAAATACTTTTTTCATCAGGCGCCAAAGATACTATGATAAATGCTTTGCGTTTGTTTGCAGATGTAAGTGCTGTTTCCAAGCCGCTCTACCCACTTTATACGACGTATGGCGTTTGTGAGAAATATTTCATCAGCGTACAACACATCATCCTGAGATACGGGTTGTTCCACAACATTATATCCTTTTTCACGCATGATTGTTATAAGATATTGCCGCATCACGCCTGCTACACATCCTTCCGTAAGGGGAGGCGTGCAGATCTGTCTATCTTTTATAATAAAGATATTGGCGATGGTGCTTTCTATAATGTTACCGCTTGTATTAAGTATCAGCGCATCGTTCCACTTTTGCTCTTTTGCATGTTTAGCGGCGATTGCATATATGAGCGCGTTGCATGTTTTCAGGTTAGCAATACTATCCGCACTTTTATTCAATCCGTTTGCAATGCCAATATGTAAACCATGTTCGTTTAACTGCGTTAGTTCTGCTACAAGCGGGAAACATTCTATCATATATTCAGGCTGTCTACTTGTGGCGTCATATAACCCTCCATTCCCAGGCCATACCTGCATGCGTACCCTGCACAGATCGTTATACTTGTTCTTTTGCACAGTGCGCTCTACTTCCCGTTGCATCCAAGCCTTATTCATGAGCTTTGGGATATCAACGCTCAGCTGCTGCATACCTGTAAACAAACGGGCATTATGCAAGTCAGATAATTGTATACTGCCATCCTTCCAAAACATCGTTTCAAACAGTCCATACCCATACCTGAAAGCACGGTTATCATGCGCGACCATTGCATCATCGGCCGCCAATAATTTGCCGTTCAGATTTATGTAATTCAAGACAGGTGCGTGTTTTTACCGAAATTAAAAGAAACATAGCAGGAAAAATATTTTTTATTACCTCCACCCCCTCAAAATCGTATTTTTGCACAAACCTGGAATGATATGAAGTTTGAAAAGCCTGTATCCGTTAAGTGGGTTGCAGAATTTATAGGCGCGGAGCTTTACGGCGATACAGAACAGTTGGCTACCGGAATTAATGAGATACATAAAGTACAGAAAGGCGATATATCGTTTGTCGACTTTGAAAAATATTATAATGCAAGCCTTAACTCTGCCGCTACCATTATTATTATAAATAAAAAGGTCGACTGCCCCGCAGGCAAAACACTGCTTGTTACGGATGAGCCTTTCACTGCCTATATAAAACTGGTGAAACATTTTCGTCCGTTCGAAGCGGCTATGAAACCAATAAGCGATAGCGCTATAATAGGTGAGGGTACACACCTGCAGCCGGGAGTATTTGTTGGCAATCATGTACGCATCGGTGCTAACTGCCTCATTCATCCCAACGTTACTATTTACGACCATACCATTATCGGTGACAATGTAATTATACATGCAGGTACTGTAATAGGTGCAGATGCATTCTATTTTAAACGCCGTAAGGACCGTGAGGTACAATACGATAAAATGGAAAGTTGCGGCCGTGTAATAATAGAAAGCGATGTGGAGATAGGCGCAGGCTGTACTATTGATAAAGGCGTAAGTGGTGATACCATCATTGGCCGTGGTACCAAGTTCGATAATCATATACATATAGGTCATGGCGCTGTAATAGGTAAGAATTGCCTGTTCGCGGCGCAGGTAGGCATAGGCGGCAAGGCTATTATCGAAGATGAGGTAATACTCTGGGGCCAGGTAGGTGTAAGTAAAGACCTTACAATAGGTAAGGGGGCAATAGTACTTGCGCAAAGTGGAGTACCATCGAGCCTTGAGGGTGGTAAAACATACTTCGGCTCGCCTGTGCAGGATGCAAAGCAGAAGATGAAAGAACTCAACTGGATAAAACGAATACCAGAGCTTTGGGAAAGAGTAGTCAAAAAAGAGAATGTATAAACGGTAGCCTTGGTATCGATACTTATAGACGATGATATACTGTTGCGCTCCTATCAGCAGGAAGATGCTCCCGGGCTTTTTGTCGCGGTAAACAAGTCGCGTAAACATTTGCACACATGGCTCGACTGGATAGACAAAACCACCAAGCCCGAACATTCACAGCAGTTCATACAACGCTCCCTGGAGCAGATAAATTCGCAGGAAGGCATTGCGCTTGGTATCTTTTATAAACAGGAGATCATAGGCGGTATAGGCATGCACCACTGGGACCACGACACCAAAAAAGCGCAGATAGGCTACTGGATAGCCGCTGACTTTGAAGGGAAGGCAATCATTAATAAATGCCTCACCCGTTTCATAAGTTTCCTGTTTGAGAAAGTAGGGCTTAATAAGATAGAGATACACTTTATGCCCGCCAACAAACGTAGCGCGAAAGTAGCGGAACGGCTGGGCTGTAAGATAGAAGGCGCCCTGCGCCAGAGTTGCCTCCATCATGGCAAGCTCGAAGACCTTATTATAGCAGGCCTCCTTAAAAGCGAATGGAACACATCAAAGTAGTGTAAGCTACCACGCTGTAATGCTTTGTACTGTTTATTATGGAACAAGATATTCCGATACAAATAGTTGTTAAACCATTGGACACCAGCCATGTTGCAACCAAATCCTCGTAACTTTCGTATATAATATCCACACTTCAATTAAATAAGATGAAACAGATAGCAGCTATTTTTTGTAGCATGATATTTTTGTCGGCTTGCATAAACAACAAACCAAAAATTATGGGAGAACACGCTAATAATCCGTATTATTCTCGGACCGATACCACCCATCTGCATGTAAGCGATGCCGAGTGGAAAAAGATCCTCCCCGCAGATGTGTATGACATAGCCCGCGACAAAGGGACAGAACGCGCTTTTACAGGTAAGTATTGGAATAGTGAAGGCCTCGGTACTTATTATTGTGCTGTTTGTGGTAACCCTCTTTTCAGATCTGATGCCAAATTCGCCAGCAGTTGCGGATGGCCCAGCTTTTATGAAACGCTAAAACCCAACAGTGTGCGTTACCAGCGCGATACAAGCTTTGGCATGGATCGCTCAGAAGTATTGTGTGGCCGTTGCGACTCGCACCTGGGACATATATTCGATGATGGTCCGCCACCATCACACAAACGCTTCTGTATGAACTCTGCCGTACTGGAATTTGAGCCTGACAACAAGCCAAAATGATTTCTTTAACAATTTTCATAAAACCGTTAGTTGTACTTATTCGTTAATTAATAAAGAAAAACAATGACGATGAAAAAGAAGATCATATTGTCCCTTATACTGGTGGTGGCAGGTATTGCAGGAATAGCTGCGCTGAATGCTCAACCAACGGAAAAGAAAGCAAATCCATATTACTCTCATACCGATAATACACCGCTGAAACTATCAAATGATCAGTGGAAGAAGGTACTTACCTCAGACCAGTATTATATAGCCCGTGAAATGGGTACCGAACGGCCATATACTGGTAAAAACTGGGATAATCATAAAAAAGGCACCTATTATTGCGGAGCCTGCGGGCATCCGTTATATAGCTCTGATGCTAAGTTTGAAAGCGGTACCGGATGGCCAAGCTTCTTCCAGCCGTTGAATAAGAACAGCGTAAAATTGGTACAGGACCCCGATGGCTCACGTACCGAAGTAGAATGTGAGCGTTGCGGTGCACACCTGGGGCATGTGTTCGATGACGGACCTAAACCTACCGGCCAGCGTTATTGCATGGATGGTAACATCCTGGATTTTGAAGCAGTAAAATAATAGTGAATAGTTGAGAATAGTGGTTTGGTTTTTTCGCCCGTTATTTGCATAAAATAACGGGTTTTTTATGACCAGGAAAGAACGATACGATTTTGTACTGCAATGGTTCGCAAAGAATATGCCCGATGCAGAGACCGAGCTACATTATCGTGATCCTTATGAATTGCTGGTAGCTGTCATACTTTCCGCACAATGTACTGATAAGCGTGTGAACATGGTAACGCCCGCGCTCTTTAAGAAGTTCCCAACACCACAATTGCTTGCCAAGGCAGAGTTTGATGATGTAGAACCGTACATAAGAAGCATCAGCTTCGCCAATAATAAAACAAAGCACCTTATAGGCATGGCGCAAATGTTGGTAGAACAATTCAACGGCGAAGTGCCCGATAATATGGACGATCTGCAACTGCTACCCGGCGTGGGCCGAAAGACCGCTAACGTAATTGTTTCTGTAGTATTTGGCCAGCCGGGTATGGCTGTAGATACGCATGTATTTCGCGTATCAGCCCGTATAGGCCTCACTACCAATGCCACAAACCCATTACAAACGGAAAAACAACTAGTAGCAAATATACCTCAGGACCAACTTGCCATAGCTCATCACTGGCTTATCCTACATGGCCGCTACGTATGTGTGGCCCGCCGGCCTAAATGCGAAATATGCGGCCTGAAACCAGCCTGTAAGTTTTATAATTCCGACATGAAGTATATAGTAGACGCAGTACCGGAAACAACTAAGAAAACACAAGCAAAATCAGCGACAAAAAAGAAGAAATAATCAGCGGTGGCGTGTAAATTTACTGCAAGTATGGAACAAAGCCTTCTTAACGAAACAGCCCTTGCGCTCCAACAAGATTGGCAGCTTTCTTTACCGGAGCTTGTTTCTGAAGAAGAGATACTTAAAGCCCTAACCGATCAAATAGGCATCCTTCAGGCTAAAGGTCCCGAAGCATTCTTCCAGCTCATGTATCGCCTCGATATTTCGGAAAAGAAACTTGTCTCTGTCATCCAGACAAAAGATGTTGCAGAAAAAATAGCCCGCCTCATCTACGACCGTCAGCTACAAAAAGTAAGAAGCCGGATGCTGTACAGAAACAAAAGCACTGATGATGACAGTGAGTTAAAATGGTGAGTGTAGTTGATAGGTTAAAGCATTACTATAATAGCCTGTCTTCGACTTATCACTATTCAACATAATCAACCTATCAACTACGCAGTAAATTTATACCCTATTCCCCTTATCGAATGGAAATGCTTTGGGTTGCGACTATCTTTCTCAAAGTATTTACGGAAGTTGAGAATGAAGTTATCGATGGTGCGTGTAGTAGGATATACATTGTAGCCCCATACGATCTGCAATATCTGCTCGCGCGATACTACTTCGCCCTCATGCTCCACCAGCAATTTCAGGAGCGCGGCTTCTTTCTTGCTCAGCTCCTGCTCTGTGCCATTCTTGTCGATACATGAATGTGCAGCAAAATCTATCTTGCAGCCATCGAACTCATAAATATCATTTATGGATTGTGGCTCTTTTATCTTTTTATTCTTGGTGATCAGTTTTTCAACTCGTAGCAGCAGTTCTTCAAGGTTAAAAGGCTTTGTAAGGTAGTCGTCGCCACCTTTCTTCAAACCTTCCACACGATCTGCACTGTTATTACGTGCCGACAGGAACATGATAGGCACATCATTATGCTGCATCCTAATGGTCTCACAAACGGTTATGCCGTCCATATCTGGCATCATAATGTCCAGTATTATCAGGTCAAAATATTCATTCTTCACCATCTTTAATACAGATGGCCCCGTTTCTACGGTGGTTACTTCATATCCTTCCAGTTCCAGATTTAGCTTCAGCGCTTCACGCAGGCTTTCTTCATCTTCCGCTACTAATAACGATGCTTTTGGTGTCTTTGCCATATATGTTTGAAGATATCAGTATACTATATTTATAACAAAACCATCTAACGATGGTTTGTCATCATAAACATAAAATTAATGACAATTCAATGAAATGCCGTATTAAGGTTGTTAAATATTTGCTTAGTCTGCAGATACAGACAGTGTATTATACTCGTCTGGTCCATTTTCAGGATTATGCCCTATGGTTACATCTACGATGTTAATTTTTACGTGCGTACCTATATACGGCATCAGATCTATTGTGCCTTTTTCCAGTATGTATTTGATGCCTCCATCGCTGGTGAGTACATATGCACCATACTGATAGGTGGTATTCCCCTGCAATGTCAAGGTGCCGGTAACATTTATGCCGTCAGTTATACTTGCTGATCTATCCTTATGGCAAGATGTAAATAAGATAATTGCAGAAACAAATAAGGTTTGTTTAATTGTGATCATGGCCCATTAATTTTAATGATAACGTAATAGTCTATATGGTTATTGTAAATATAATAAAAAATGAATCGTGCAAAATATAGTGCAAACTTTAAGTAATGGAATATTTTTTTTACTACCTTTGCCCTCCCAAAAGCGGGTGTGGTGAAATTGGTAGACACGCTAGACTTAGGATCTAGTGCTGCGAGGCTTGGGGGTTCGAGTCCCTCCACCCGCACTCAATACAAACAGTCAGCTCCGCCATTCAGGCGGGGCTGTTTTATTAACTCACAAAAAAACATTTAAGTGCTATGGCAACGGTAACACGCGAAAATATCGGTACACTGCATGATAAACTAACGGTAAAGCTTACGAAAGAGGATTACATGCCCTCATTCGAGAAGTCATTAAAACAATATGCTAAGACGGCCAATGTACCGGGCTTCCGCAAGGGCAATGTGCCTACAGGTATGCTGCGTAAGATGTATGGCCAGTCGCTTTTTGGCGATGAGGTTATCCGTAACGCCGGCAAGCAGCTCGAAGATTATCTGCGCGAACAACAGCTCTCCATTTTCGCACAGCCAATGATACTGCGCGATAACGCAGTGCAGCTGGATATGAACAATACTGCTGATGTTGACTTCTCTTTCGAAATAGGTATCAAGCCCGATTTCGAAATAACCGCACTAAAACAAAAAGCACCGCTTACCCACTACCACATTACAGTATCAGACAAGATGCTGGATGATGAGTTGGAGCGCATTCAGCGCCGTTATGGTAAAGTAGAATCGCAGGATGCCGTTACCAACAAGGAAGATATCATTTATAGCACATTCGAAGTGAGCGATGCCAACGGCAACGTAGCCGAAGGCGCTGCTAAGATAGAAGATACAGAAGTACTGGATAAGGTGCCTGCAAAACTGCAGGAAATGATCATGGGCAAAAAGCCGGAAGACACGATCGTTTTCCGCCCTGCGGATATAGCTACCGGCGAGGACCTTGATAAATTCCTGAAAGACCCGTTGAAAGCTGATGCCGATGCTGCTAATAACTATTATAGGCTTACTATTACAAAAGTTGGCTTGCTGATACCGCAGGAAATTGGTGCAGAGTTATTCGCGCAGGTATTCCAGAATGTAGAGGTAAAGGATGAAGCTGATTTCCGTGAAAAGATACGCGAAGATCTGGGCCGTGAGTTTACCCGCATTACTAAAGACCGCCTGCACAGCGAAATGTATGAGTTGCTGGTACATAATACTAAGATCGATTTACCGGTACCATTCTTAAAGCGTTGGTTGAAGGAAGGTGGCGAAAATCCAAAGTCTGACAGCGAAGTAGAAAATGAATTTTCTTCTTTTGAACATCAACTCCGCTGGCAACTTATCTCTGACCAACTGATGCAGGAGCAGAAGATATCTGTAAGCCGCGACGAGATAAACCGTGATGTAAAAGGCCGTGTACTTGCTTACTTCGGCATGGGGCCGGATGATGATGCACCATGGCTCGATAGCTATATGGCAAAGATAGCGCAGGACGAAAAAGCGATGGACGAAACATACCGCCGCCTGTTGTTCGATAAACTGTTCACCTACCTCGAAACTGCCTTCACCATCGAAGACAAAGACATCGACGAAGAAGCATTCTTCAAGCTACAAGATGCACATGCTGCACACCATCATCATTAATAGATAAGAACTGTACAAATATAAAGAGCGTCCCGCACATGCGGGACGCTCTTATTTTATATCATAGTACGAATTATATCGATTGGAACTGCCGCAAGAATCGCACATCATTTTGCGAATAAAGCCTCAGGTCATTCACCTGGTATTTAACCTGCGTTATGCGCTCCACACCCATCCCAAAGGCAAAGCCTGTATACACATCAGGGTCTATCCCGAAGTTGCGTAGCATATTAGGATGCACCATACCGCAACCAAGTATCTCTACCCAGCCTGTATGCTTGCACAAGCTGCAGCCACTACCACCGCATACGGTGCACGATATATCCATTTCTGCGCTCGGTTCCGTAAACGGGAAGTACGACGGGCGGAAGCGCACCTTAGTATCCTCACCAAACATTTCTGTAACAAAGTAGTAAAGTGTTTGCTTCAGATCTGCGAACGACACACCCTTGTCTACATAAAGTCCCTCACACTGGTGAAAGAAGCAATGTGCACGTGCACTGATGGTTTCGTTTCTGTATACACGTCCCGGGCATATCACGCGTACCGGCAATTCTGTAGTTTCCAGTATACGTGCCTGTACCGATGAGGTATGTGTACGCAGTACCCAATCAGGATTTTGAGACACATAAAAGGTGTCCTGCATATCGCGCGCAGTATGATCCTTCGGCATGTTCAGCGAGGTGAAGTTGTGCCAATCGTCCTCAATCTCAGGACCTGTGGCCACACTGAAACCTATTTTCTCGAAAATAGAAACAATGTCATTCTCCACCATCCGTAGTGGGTGGCGGGTACCTATCGGCAGCGGTGTGCCGGGCAATGTTATATCTATAGCCGGGCTTTTATTACTGCCGGCTTCTGCTAAATGCTTGTTCGATTCGTATTTTTCTTCTGCCAGTTGTTTAAAGGCGTTCAGCAACTGCCCGGCTTCCTTTCTCTGATCGCCGGGTACATTTTTCATTTCACCAAATATCTGCTTCACGATACCCTTTGTACCGAGAAATTTTATGCGGTAAGCTTCCAGCGCCGCGGCGTCTGTTGGCTGAAAAGAATTGATCTCCTGTTCGTAGACCTTTATTTGTTCCTGTAAAGATGACATAACTACAAAGATAAGTTGAATATTTTGAATGCTTTCACGGGCGCCACACCTATCACTTTATTAATAAATATACTTGTTGTTACGCCTGCAATGACTGGTACCAACAATAACAGAAAATACTACTCAACTTATCAACCATTCAACCAAACTCCAACCCCTATTTATCGTAAATTTGCCGCATGCAGAATTATTTACAGGGACTTAATGAGCAGCAAAGAGTAGCGGTAGAGCATATCGACGGGCCTTTGATGATTGTGGCCGGCGCCGGCAGCGGAAAAACAAAAGTACTTACAACTCGTATCGCCCACCTGATGAATAGTGGCGTTGATGCTTTTAATATACTTGCCCTTACGTTTACCAATAAGGCTGCTGCCGAGATGAAGGAAAGGGTGGAGAAAACGCTGGGCAATACAGAAGCACGTAATCTATATATAGGTACCTTTCACTCTGTATTTGCACGCATACTGCGCTCAGAGGCTAATAAAATTGGTTACCCCAATAACTTCACTATATACGATACCGATGATGCGAAGAGCGTAGTGAAAAGCATCGTCAATGAGATGAATCTCGACGATAAACACTACAAAGCATCGTATGTGTACAACCGCATCAGTGCTGCTAAGAATAGCTTGATAGACCCCATACTATACAAACAGGATAGTACCATACAGCAGGAAGATGCACGCAGCAATCGTCCGCTGATGGGTGATATATACGATGCCTACGCCAAGCGTTGCTTTAAGAACGGCGCCATGGACTTCGATGACCTGCTTTTTAAGATGTATGTGTTGCTTACAAACGTGCCCGATAGTCTTGCAAAATATCAGCACCGCTTCAAGTATATACTTATAGATGAGTATCAGGATACGAATATGGCGCAGTATGCCATTATAAAAATGCTGGGCGCCGTACACGAAAACATTTGTGTCGTGGGCGATGATGCGCAGAGTATCTACTCATTCCGTGGCGCTACAGTGCAGAACATCTTGCAGTTTCAGGATGATTACGAAGATGTAAAAGTGGTGAAGCTGGAGCAGAACTATCGCAGTACGCAGACCATTCTTAACGTGGCCAACAATGTAATAGGCAATAATAAGAACCAGATACCCAAAGAGCTATGGACGAGTAATGATGAAGGAGAGAAGATCATCCTGGCCCGCACCATGACCGATAATGACGAAGGGCGCTTTGTTGCCGACGCTATTAAAGAGCAGCAAATGCGCAATCATTATGCAAACAGGGACTTTTCAATATTGTACCGCACCAACGCGCAAAGCCGTTCTTTTGAGGAAAGCCTGCGTCGCATGAACATACCTTATCGCCTGGTAGGTGGCACATCATTCTACCAAAGGGCTGAGGTGAAAGACTACCTTGCGTATCTGCGTGTAGTGATGAATACACAGGATGAGGTGAGCCTGAGGCGTATCTTGAATAAACCCGCCCGAGGTATTGGTAAAACGAGTGAAGAACGCATCCTCGTTCGTGCCAATGAGCTGAACAAAACATTTTGGGAGGTGATGGATACGCCGGAAGTTTCTGGCATAAAGGGCAGTAGTAATATCGAGGGTTTTGTGACTATGATAAAGAGCTTCCAGACCATGCTCGAAAAACACAATGCTTATGATGTGGCTTTTGCTGTAGGTAAGCACACCGGCTTGGTGCAGGAATTACACAATGATAAAAGTGTAGAGGGCCTCGCACGTTATGAGAACGTACAGGAACTGCTCAACTCTATAAAAGAATTTACAGAAACACCCGATGAAGAAGGCGAGCTACTCGACAAAAGCCTCGGCAGCTATCTGCAGCAGATAACCCTACTTACCGATGCTGACCAGGATAAAGATAAAGACGCTGATGTGGTAAAGCTGATGACCATACATGCTGCCAAGGGCCTCGAATACAAATGCGTTTTCGTAGTAGGTATGGAGGAGAATCTTTTTCCAAGTTCCATGAGCCTTTTTGAGCGTGCCGACCTTGAAGAAGAACGCCGCTTATTTTATGTGGCAATCACCCGTGCCAAAGAGCGCCTGTGGATAACATACGCGAATAGCCGTTACCGTTTCGGTAGTCTTGTGCAGAACGATCCGAGCCGTTTTATAGAAGAAATACCCAACACACACCTCGACAAAACATATAGTGGTAACAGCAACCGCGCGCCTAATCCTGTTGGTGGGTTCGGTAGTATGATGCATGGTACGTTCGACAAGATGCCGTCGTTAAAAAAACTGGCAGACAAATTAGCTACCCCACCGCCTCCCACGCATAAGCCCAGCGACAATTTCATTCCCGATGACCCTGCGGGTATGGAAGTAGGTATGACCGTCGAGCATCAGAAATTTGGCTTTGGCAAAATACTTACAGTAGAAGGCGGCGCTAACAATCGCATAGCAGGTATAGAATTTGGCGGTGGTAATGGTATAAAAAAGATAATGCTCAACTACGCCAAGCTGCGTATCGTAAAGTAATAATAATGCTGGATTTCACGCGGCCTCCATTTCCAGAAAGAGGCCGTATGAGATCGCTTTCCCCAAAATAAATGTTAACGTTGCCTCGTTATAGTGGCATCCGTTATGGAATTTCTATCTTTCTGTACCTTATAATAAAACAACAACTTTATGCTATACACACGCATCATGGCTGCTGCCATTATTCTGTTACCGGTCGGCACTTCTTTTGCCCAGCCGCAGCAAAAGCTCGATATCAATGAAGCTACTGTTTTCCTCAAAGGTGCAGAGCTCATCAGCAATGCAAAAGTTGCTCTTACAAAAGGCGAGAACGAGATAGTCTTTACGAATGTAGCAGGTGATATCAACAGCCAAAGCATTACAGTGGCTGCTACAAATGGTGTAGTAGTTGAGTCTGCTACGTTTCAGAACAACTACCTTGTATCAGACAATCTCTCCCCAATTGCTAAAATTTTAAAGGATAGCATAGAAATAGTAAAAGAACAAAAGCAGGCAATTACCAACCATATCTCTGTCATCAATATGGAGATCTCCATCCTTGACTCAAACAAAACCGTGAGCGGTGCAAACAGTGGTCTTTCTGTAGCCGAGCTGCAAAGGATGCTAGATCTCGTTGATAAAAAAATGGAGAGCTATCTCGACCAGCGCAGCAAGCAAAAGAAAATAGCAGCAAAACTCGAGGAGCGCATCACCCTCCTTACAAAACAGCTTGCTGAAGAACAAAAAAAACAATTTCAGCCGGGTGGTCAGCTACTTGTAAAATTCTATGCTAAGGATGCCACCTCGTCTGCCATCACGGTTGATTATGTAGTTACCAATGCGGGCTGGTCGCCTACATACGATGTGTATGCCGATGATATCAATAGCCCTATAAAGCTCTATTACAAGGCAAACGTGTATCAGAACAGCGGCGTTAAATGGAACAACGTTCGCCTGAGTTTGTCAACAGGTAATCCTAATGAGGGTGTGAACGCACCGGATATGTCACCTGAATATATCTCATTCTTTGCGCATAGCCATGTAGATTACGATTTGGCCGCAGCGCCGGCAGGAGTATATAAAGAGCGTAAAGCTGTTGCACTAAACTCTGCAGGAGCTCAATCAGAAGACAAAGATGGTGTTGTTGCTGGTGTGCAGGTACAATCTTCTATAAACGACTATGTAACTGTCGATAACGCAGGTGTCAATACCACCTTCGACATTGATCTGCCATACACCATACCAAGCGATGGTAAGCAGCACATGGTGGCTGTGAAGAAGTACGACCTGCCTGCTACATACAGATATTTCGCTGTGCCTAAACTGGATAATGATGTATTTCTCCAGGCGCAGATCACCAACTGGGAAGATCTCAACTTGCTCCCCGCACAAACAAATATTTTCTACGAAGGTTCATACGTAGGGCAGGGCTTTATCGATACACACAATACCAAAGACACCATGACCATTTCCCTCGGCCGCGATAAAAAAATAGTGGTAAAAAGAGAACAGGATAAAAAGCTACGCAGCGTCAAAACTATCGGCACTAACATCCGCGAAACATTTGGTTACAGTATTTCTGTACGGAACACACGCAAGACGAGTATCGACCTCACCCTCCTCGATCAGGTACCCATCAGCAACGATAAAGATATAGTTATTGAAGACCGCAGCACAGAGGGCGCTAACTACAACGAAACCACAGGAGAGGTAAAATGGACACTCAACCTTGCCCCCAACGAAACAAAAAAACTAAGCCTTTCTTACACCATCAAATATCCCAAAGGCAAAACACTCAATCAATAAGAAGTTTGCACAATAAACTAAAAGCAGCAAATTTCTTAGCTGCTTTTAGTTTTTATCAAAGAATTAGTGGTTTAGTCATCTTTCCTTCAGAGAAGCCGGGAGCAGTATCTTACTCCTTATTCAACCGTATTTCCTGCAGCATATAGGAATTGTCCTTTTGCCGCATCAGTATGTAAACGCTATACTTCCCGTTAGGCGTGCTGAAATCCGCTATCACGAACTTAGAGTCTGTATTCGGTGCACCGCTGTCCATTACTGCAAAGTCTTTGGGATTATTCTTTTCAAAGAAATCGGTTAGTACTATCTCCGCCTGGTTGCGGCTATACACCGATTGTGTATTGTTAATAGTTATAGGTACCCGGGTATTAAAATACTTAACCATGTCTTTCACATGGTTATTCTTCACCGCATTTACCATATCCTCCAGTGGACTCTGGGGCATATTCTGGGCATGCGCGGCAAGCAACAGGGACGAAAAAGTAAGAGATAAAAGTATTTTTTTTAACATAAAACAGTCTGCGAAAAATCACATCCTCATTTAAACTAACGTATATGCATCAAAAAACAAGCCAAATATGCTTATCACCTCAAAAAATAGCGCAAAAGTAATAAGTGACGTACTTTTGCTTCCATGTCTAAGAAAGTAATGCTCATCATCATGGACGGCTGGGGCCATGGTAAAGTGCCCGCAGCCGATGCCATTGCAAACGCTAATGCGCCCTTTGTACGTTCATTATATGACAAATACCCTCATTCTGAGCTTGTTACCTGCGGCGAAGCCGTAGGCTTGCCTGCAGGGCAGATGGGCAATTCAGAGGTTGGCCATTTGAATATAGGTGCCGGCCGTATAGTACACCAGGAACTGCAGCGTATCAACGTAGCCATAAAAGATGGCGAGCTGGAGCGCAGCCCAGTACTTACTTCCGCCTTCGATGCGGCAAAAACGCCCGGCAAAACCCTGCACTTCATAGGGCTGGTGAGTAATGGCGGCGTGCATTCCGAGATCAATCATGTAGAGGCATTATGCGCGCTGGCACAAAAAGCAGGTATATCCCGCTTTGCCGTACACGCATTTACGGATGGTCGCGATACTGACCCTAAAAGCGGTCATGGCTTTATTGATGAGCTAAATAAAACCCTACAAGCCACGGGCGGCATACTGGCATCTGTTACCGGCCGTTACTACGCCATGGATCGCGACAAACGCTGGGATCGTGTAAAGGTAACCTACGATGCCATGGTGCATGGCACCGGCAACTGTAGTAAAGATATAGTTGCCGCTATCAGTGATTCGTACGCTCAAAACATTACCGATGAATTTATAAAGCCCATCATAGGTTGCGATGATGCGGGCAAGCCACTGGCCACCATCAAAGATGGCGATGTGGTCGTTTGCTTCAACTTCCGTACAGACCGCTGTCGCGAGATAACTATGGCGCTAACACAGCTGGCTTTCCCTGAACAGAATATGAAGCCGCTGAATCTGCACTATGTAACCATGACGGAGTATGATAAGAGCTTTAAGAACGTAGGTGTAATATTTGAAAACAAAGATCTCGTAAATACTCTTGGCGAAGTATTGCAGGACAATAACAAGACGCAGATACGCATCGCAGAGACAGAAAAATATCCACACGTCACCTTCTTTTTTTCTGGTGGGCGAGAAAATGAATTTAAGGGCGAGCGTCGTATTATGCGCGCATCACCAAGGGATGTAGCCACCTACGACCAAAAACCAGAAATGAGCGCTAACGAGCTTACAGATGCTATACTACCCGAGTTGCAGGCTAAGAGTGCCGACTTCATAGTCCTTAACTTTGCCAATGCCGATATGGTGGGCCATACAGGCGTATGGAGTGCAGTGACAAAAGCGGTAGAAACAGTGGACGCATGTGTGGCACGCATAGTGCCAGTAGCACTACAAAACGATTACGCCATATTTCTTACTGCCGACCATGGCAATGCCGACTATATGGTAAATGAAGATGGCACTCCAAATACCGCCCATACCCTTAACCCGGTACCACTATTCATCATCTCAAACGATTTTAAAGGCACCCTTAAATCAGGTAAACTCGGCGATATAGCACCCACCATTCTTACTTACATGGGTCTCCCTATACCTAAAGAAATGACCGGTAATGTATTGATATAGGCTAACCATTTATCTTATTGAAGAGAATAATAAAACAAAGCGCCGCGTTCATAAGAACGCGGCGCTTTGCAAAATGAATAAGAATATTAAGGTATCATAAAGCCCAGGGATAATCCAAAGCCCCAGTTGCGAACATAATTGTTATCGTCACCGCCTGGCAATACATTCACAAGACCCTGACCGTAATTGGCACGTATAAAAGCCCCTCCACGAAACAGGTAACCTACGTTGAAATTAACACCTGCATCCCACCTTGTTATATCGTCTGTATTTGGGTTGTCGCCTATATTCAAAGAATATCCTGAGCTTTGGTCGTGACTTACTACCCCACCTCCGTTAAATGCGGTTACACTTCCGCTCGTTTGCTTTGCTCTGCCACCAAGCGCGTAGCCCAGATAAGGGCCAGCGCCTACAAAGTACCTTCCATGCCTGCTATGCCCGAATTTTACCTGGAAATTTATTGGCATTTCAAGGTAGTCTATACGATAGCGGTATTGTGTTTCATCGCGTGTAGTCGTATTGTTGGTAGATCTATAGAATACGTAATCTTCTTCTGCCCCTTTTGAACTATAGAATAGTCCCGGCTGGATAGAGAAATACCTTGAAAGACTAATATCTACTACACCACCCACCTTAAGGCCGGGCTTAAGACTGTTGTCATAGCTTCTGTCGCTATATTGAGTACTGAGGTCACTGAAATTGATACCTATTTCAGGAGCTATGCGCACTATCTGTGCGTTGGCAGCAGTAAGTCCTGCCGCTAAAGAAGTAATAAGGATGAATATCTTTTTCATGGTAGTTGTTTTTAAAAAACGACTTTAAGAAACATGCCAGTGCGTTATAAAGAAATGTTAACGATATGCTCCGGATATTAGAAGCTGTTGATCGACAATTCATTCCGAGACCTGGTTATTCTTTATCCTTTCACAGCATTTACGCGCAGTATTAAGTATTTTATAAGTTTATCTTCTCCCCCCGTCAACACATATTTTTCCGTAAATTTGCGCCTCGATGAATCTGGAGGTGTTGCAGGGGCAGTACGATAATGATATCCGCTTAAAACAAATAGCGGCAGGCATCTCATTGCCTGGTCATAAGCTCCGCGTCTACCTCGATAACCTTCGTGGCTCTTCCATCAACTTTATTGCAACAGCGCTTTGGCGGCTTACAGATGTTAATCACGTATTCATACTGAACGACCGCGAAGAGGCTGCCTACTTTCATAACGATATTGAGCATCTTACCAATGCGCTCGATATCTGCTACTTCCCGGATTCTTTTAAACGTACCGGCAACTTCAATGAGTTGAACAGTAGTCACGTAATGCTGCGCACTGAAGCCCTAACAAAATTCAGCAGTAAGAGCGTACATAAAAAAGTACTGGTTACTTACCCAGAGGCCTTGTTCGAGAAAGTAGTGAACCCAACTACATTGTCAGGCAATACCATCAGCATTAAGGTGGGTGAAACATTGGCGCTCGATGCACTACTGGAAAGATTTGTGACACTTGGTTTCAGAAGAGAAGATTTCGTGTATGAGCCGGGTCAGTTTGCAATGCGTGGTGGCATCCTCGATATATACTCGTTCGGCAACGAGCATCCTTATCGTATAGAGTTGTTTGATACCGAAGTAGACAGCATCCGTATTTTCAATCCCGAAACACAGTTATCAGAGCGCAAGCTGCTACAAGTATCTATACTGCCGAACATAGAAACAAAGTTCGATACACAGGAAAAGATATCACTGCTCGATTACCTGCCGGAAAATACAGTGGTATGGGCAAAAGATCTCGACTTCACTATCAGCAAGCTCTTTAAGCTATATGCCGACCTACCCGAGAAAATGGAGATAGGACAGGTAGCCATAGACCATGAAGAAGAGCTACTCAAAGAAATATCCAAGGGTGATTTTGAAGCACCCACTCAATGGCGCGAGAAAATAAAACAACGCCACATAATAGAATGGTATAACCATTCGCTTGGCAAAATAACGGGCGACGATATTGATGCCGCTTTCCAGTTCGCAACTGAAGAGCAACCGGTGTTCAATCGCCAGTTCAATATGCTGATCAGCGATCTGCAAAAACGTACCGAGCAGAAATATATCGCCTACATATTTGCAGAGAATCCTAAGCAGCTATCGCGGCTGCATAGTATATTCGAAGACCTTAATGCCAATATAAATTTCGTAGCGGTAAACACAGCCATTAGTAAAGGCTTTATAGACCACGACAAGAAAGTATTGTGCTATACCGACCACCAGATATTTCAGCGCTACCATAAATACAATGTAAAACAGGCCTATACAAAGGGCAAGGCGCTTACACTGCGTGCGCTCCGAGACCTTACACCCGGCGACTATGTAACACATATAGACCATGGTGTGGGCACCTACAGTGGCCTGCAGAAAATTGAGGTGAATGGCAATATGCAGGAAGCTATCCGTATATTGTATAAGGACAATGATGTGCTGTATGTGAACATCAATTCGCTGCACAAGATAAGTAAGTACACCGGCAAGGAAGGTACTGTGCCGCGCGTAAACAAGCTGGGCAGTGACGCATGGCAGAAGCTTAAGAACAAAACAAAGAAGCACGTAAAGGATATTGCAGCCGACCTGATAAAACTTTACGCAAAGCGCAAGGCATCAGAAGGCTTTGCCTTCTCGCCCGATAGCTACATGCAAACAGAGCTTGAAGCATCATTCTTTTACGAGGATACTCCCGATCAGGGCAAGGCTACAGCTGACGTAAAGCGCGATATGGAAGCGCCGGCACCTATGGATCGCCTTGTATGCGGCGATGTAGGCTTCGGAAAAACGGAGATAGCAGTGCGTGCAGCATTTAAAGCCGTAGGCGATAGTAAGCAGGCTGCGATATTAGTGCCCACTACTATTCTTGCCTTCCAGCATTACCAAACGTTTAGTGAGCGCCTGAAAGATTTCCCATGTAATGTGGATTACGTAAACCGTTTCCGCTCGGCAAAAGAAAAGAAAGAGATATTCAAACGCCTTGAAGAAGGCAAGATCGATATTATAATAGGCACCCAGGCGCTGCTGGGCAAGGATGCTAAGTTCAAAGACCTCGGTATCCTTATCATCGATGAGGAGCAGAAATTTGGTGTATCGTCAAAGGAAAAATTGCGCGAGATAAAGGCGAATGTAGATACCCTAACGCTTACTGCAACACCTATTCCGCGTACGCTGCAATTCTCCCTTATGAACGCACGCGATCTTAGCATCATTAATACGCCGCCACCAAACAGGCAGCCTGTACATACAGAGGTTTCCGTGTTTGACGAATACACCATTCGTGATGCTATCTATTACGAAACAGAGCGCGGCGGGCAAGTGTACTTTGTGCACAATCGCGTGCAGAGTCTGCCGGAGATGGTAACACTGTTGCGCAACCTTTGCCCCGACCTTACCATTGGCATGGCGCACGGACAGATGGAAGGCCATCAACTGGAACAGGCGCTCTTTAAATTCATAGAGCGCGAGTATGATGTACTGTGCTGTACCAACATTGTAGAGAGCGGTGTGGACATTGCCAACGCCAATACCATTATTATAAATAATGCACACCAATTTGGTCTTAGCGACCTGCACCAGCTACGCGGCCGTGTGGGCAGAAGTAATAAGAAAGCATTTTGTTACTTACTTGCGCCACCAATGAGCCTGCTACCCAATGATAGTCGCAAGCGATTACAAACACTGGAACAATTCACAGACCTCGGCAGTGGCTTTCAGATATCTATGCGCGACCTGGATATACGCGGGGCGGGAAACCTGTTGGGTGGGGAGCAAAGCGGGTTCATCGCGGAGATAGGTTTTGAGATGTACCAGAAGATACTTAATGAAGCCATGCGCGAGTTAAAGACGCAGGACTTTAAAGATGTATTTGCCGACGAGCTTGAGCGCAAAAAAGATTTTGTTAGCGACTGTACCATCGATACCGACCTCGAGATACTTATACCCGATACCTATGTAGAAAATATTACAGAGCGTCTGTCGCTGTACACACAGCTTGATGATATAGAAACACCAGAAGAAATGAACAAGTTCGCGCTGGAGTTGCAGGACCGTTTTGGGCCAATACCTCCACAGGTTGAGGATCTCTTCAGCACATTACGTTCACGCCAACTGGCCTGCGAGCTGGGTTTTGAAAAGCTGATACTTAAGAATGAGCAAATGCGCCTCTACTTCGTCAGCAATCCTGATTCACCTTACTTCGAATCAGACACTTTTAACCATATCCTCAACTATATTCAAACGCAGACCCGGAGCGCCCGTCTGAAACAGGTAGGTAAAAACTTTCTGCTTGTAGTAGATAAGATGAAGAAGATGAAAGACGTCTTAAAATTCCTCCAGGCACTTACTGATGCGCAAAGTGTGCTTGCGAAGTAACAAAAAGGGATCATTACCTTGAGCAATACACATCCACTTCTGTGTTTACTATCGAACAGATAAATAATGTGTACCAATCAGCGATTCAAAGCTCAATTAATAGCAAGTTTATATTAGTATTATAATCTATAAATAGTGAGCTGTTGATATTTTAGTTTACTTTGCAAGACAACTTTTAAACAATGTCACCGAATCTTAATAGGAAGATTATTTTGGTAGCCGATGATGATATAGAGGATCAGGAACTATTTAATGACACCATTTCAAAAATAGACTCAAATGTTCAGCCGTACCCGGTATTTAATGGCAGAGACGCACTGGAATATTTAAAAAACTGCACCGACGAAGCAATACCATGTGCCATTTTATTGGACTATAATATGCCAATCCTTAATGGGTATGAGGTGCTGGAGATAATTTGTAAAGAGCCCAGATTCGCATCTGTGCCTAAATTTATATGGAGCACATCAAACTCCAATTTCGATATAAATGCTTGTTTGGATAACGGTGCTAAAAATTATTTTGTTAAGCCCGACAGTCAACATAAATTATTGGCTTTAGCCAAAGAGATACTTGACGCTTGTTCTTAACCGTCTGTGAGTGCGGGTAAGTATATATGAAACGTGGACCCTTTCCCAACTTCACTACTTGCTATTAAAAAGCCGTCGTGATTTTGTACTATTTTTTTGCAAATAGAGAGCCCTATTCCGCTACCCTTGTCTTCTTTCCTGTCTTTTAACCTATAAAACAGGTCAAATATTTTTTCAGTACTGCCGGATTCAAAACCGATCCCATTATCGGAGATACTGATCTTATGATAAGCAATGTATTTCCCAATATTGTCTACTTCATGCCCTGGTGCCATACTATAAGTAATTGAAATTTTTGATGGACGCTCAAAGTCCCGATACTTAATAGCGTTGTTGATCAAATTATCGAAGAGCTGAGAAAGCTGATGCGTTATTCCTTTCAGGATCGGCAAACTTGTTGTTGTGAGAACGGTACCCGTTTCATCGATACTCTCTTTTAAATTAGCCAATACCTTGTCTAACGTTACGTTTAGATCAACAATTTCAGTAGCATGCTGGGCATACGCTGTATGTGAGTAAGAAAGAATGTCCTCGATAAGTATTTTCATTCGTTGCGCCGCATTAATTGATCTTGATAAGGCCGTTTTCTCTTTATCATTCAACTTATGGCCTATAGCATCATTAAGGTAGTTATTATTGTACATGATCTTCCTTAGCGGTTCCTTCATATCATGAGACGCGACAAAAGCAAACTGTTTTAGTTCAATATTCTGAAGTTCAAGCTCGCGCGTGTATTCCTGTATCTTATCCTCTGCTATCTTGCGCTCTGTAAGGTCGCGGGTAACTTTTGAAAAACCAATGACATTATTATCCACATCGTGTATCGCAGTAATAACTATACTACCCCAAAAGGTACTGCCATCTTTGCGCATTCTTAATCCTTCTTGTACTGCCTTACCGGTTTTAATAGCCTGCGATATTAATTTTTCCGGCAATTCTTTCGCTCTATCTTCCGGCAAGTAAAATAGTTTAAAGCTTTTACCAACCGCTTCATCTTCGGTATATCCCTTTATCTTTTCTGCTCCTTTATTCCAGTTTTGAATGATGCCATTTTTATCCAGGGAAATGATCGCATAGTCTTCAACCTCCGCGATCATCTTGTGATATTTCTCTTCACTTTCTTGTAATGCGATATTCTGTTTCTTTAATTCATAGAGTTTTTCTTCTACTAAATTGGTCAATTGTTTTTCGAAACTTTTTTGCTCACTTATATCTCTTACAACCCCCAATAAGATTGTCGGGCTACCACTATTATCATACAATACCTTGCCTTTCACTTTAACCCAGTGTTCTGATCCGTCTTCCCAAATTACCCTGGCTTCATAATCAAGATTGCCCGTTTTTATTGATTCAGTATGCGATTTTTCTCTTAATAGCCGATCGTCTGGATGAATACGTGCTACTATCTCTTTTCTTGTGTGACCATGACCTATTCCCCAAATTTTTTCAAAACGATCAGATGTTGTCATATTATCTGTCACAAGATTTATCTCATATGTGCCCAGATCTGCAGATTCAATAGCCAACAAAGCTTTTGCTTCAGCAAAAGCTGTCTTCTGGGAATTTGATGCAGAACCGGTCATATTGTATTTATCAGGTAATTAGGATGTAAACCTATTACTTAATTATAGTGCCAACTTAACAAAAAAGCTTAGATGGAAATAAAAATGCCCTAAAATCAATGATTTTAGGGCATTTTTCTTCTTTTGATATTCAATTAGGGATATCCTTTACTCCTTTACAAATTTCAGCACACGCATATTATTATCACTGCGAACGTGCACATAATACATGCCTGCGGGTAGTATAGCTACATTCACCGAAGCGGTAGTGCCAGATAGTGAGCGTTGCAAAACAGATGCGCCTACGTTATTGAATATAGTAAGTTCTGTAAATGTGCCCTTGCTGATGGCAAGATTGATCATATCATTTGCAGGATTAGGATAGAGTGTCACATCTCCGTTGCTAACTACCTGTTGCACATTTGTAGGGCCGGGGATCGTATTCAATGTTGTATTTGTAACCACAGCAGGATTAACGTCAAAATAGATGTAGCCAGTATTCTTTATCTGTGAGCCCGGTGCAAGACCTGAGTCTAGCACGACGCTGAAACGAACAAAGCCATGGCTTCCAGGCTCGTCATCGGTGCTGTCAGGCAGGAAGATATCATTAAAATTGAAGGCTACTACATTAGATGCCAGCCATTGTGGAGTCATATTATTGCTTGTACCCAGAACTTTTAGCGAATGAGGGTTGATGTGGCTGTCGAGTGTATCTATCACTATAATGTTATCTGCCTCAGCGCTACCGGTATTCTGGAAATGGAGTGTATAAGTAAGCGTGTCACTTGCGGCTATAAAACCTTCGGGGCCCGTGCCCTTAGGGCTTACGTCTTTTTCATTCGGGTCGTAAGAATATACAACCGGCAGGCAAATGGTATAATCATTGTTAGCAGGATTAATATCTGCTGTTGGTACATTCGTATACACCCTGAAACAAAGCGTATCGCCAACAGCCAAAGTACTATCCGGTATCAGGTAAATGTTTGATAAGAAGCTGTTCCAGTATGCACCTGCGGCGAGGCTCGTAAGACCCGAATAATTCCAGATAAGCGTATCACCGCTAACGATAATTGCAGGGTTAGTACTCATCGCAGAATCATAAGACACGCGGCTGTCCTTAATAAAGGTAAGTTGTCCCGATGCAGAGTCGCAACCCGTATTGCTTACATAAGGCTGCATATAGAATGGCCTGTATCGCCTTACATTACCAGGTGAGCCAGCATAGCATTGTACATCCACATTGCTGGTACATTGAAGTGGGAAGTTTATATTCGTTTGCGGTAATGTAATGAATGAATCTATAGTGATAAAACATGGCGATGCAGGAAAAATAAAAGCGTAATAAGCTGGTATAGATACAGTGTAATTAGTCATCCAGGATTGTTGTGCCCAAATAGTGTATGACCCTTCAAAAACGGAGTCCTGCCACCCATATGGCCAGTATCCAACGCCGGGAGGGGTTGAAAAATTTTCATTCATCCCTATATTTAAATGCAATCCAACGTCACCACTATCAAATATGCAATTCCCATTATTATCAGCAAATACAGCTCCTGTAACTGTATTATATATACAAGAATTTGCGACTGTTATTGTATCCCAATGACCAATAGATGTTGTTGTATCATTCCCAGCCGTAGATTTTACTGTTCTACTATAATAATAACCATGTCCTCCTGACAGAAAGAAATCCCAAAGATCGCTACTTGCGCCTTCTAAGATTGGGGTTGAAACTATCCATGGGGAAATGCCAGAAGTATTTATAAATGAATCTAGCAGTGTTGATGTTAGTGTATCTATTATTCTGACGGTTTCCCCCATATACGAACTATCAAGGGTAATAGTAAAAAACGTAAAGCCTCCGTATCTGCATGCTGTAGAGTCATGAAATATCGAATCCCTTACAGTCATTGTTAAATGCCCTGATGTATAAGTCGTTTGCGCACTCGCATAAAAAGACAGGAACAGGCATACAATGCCCAAGATAATTTTTCGCATAGGGTTTGGTTTTAGTGTTTGGCTAATTGGTTTACAAGCTACTAAAAGCAAATAACATGCCAAATAAATTTTCTATTTGTATTTCATTAACAGAGGTAGGGTGATATCAACTTTCCTTTGGGATATAACGTTCATAAAAAGCACCAGTACCCTTAGCGTCCAGTCGGCCTACAATAACTTCCGCAGAACTGTTTGATAATTCAATTTTGGGACGTAAATGTTTATGCTCCCTGGCACCGATAGGTAGATCGGGTAAACTATCCTGATTAAGGTCTGCAAGTGCTAACAGTACTTTAGCCAATGACCTTAATCCTTCAGGGTCGCCATGAATTAATACTTCGTTCCAAGACTCGGCGATACCATCTAATTCATCTTCATTTTGGGTTACTATTATATCGAGATGACCGGTAATTGATGAGTTAAATTTCTGTGCGCTCATTGTACTGTGGTTGTAGCCATGAAAATAAACAAACCTTCCCTTTTTTAAATAAAAAACGCAGGCATTGCTGCCTGCGTTTTTGTGGAGCCGCCGGGATTCGAACCCGGGTCCAAACATATGCCCGATAAGCTTTCTACATGTGTATTCTTGTATTGGGTTTAAGAAAGCAGCCGGAACAAGACCAACCTACTACCTTCCTGTCTGTTTTGGTTTTCGTCCTGTGCGCACAGCGTTCACAAGCTTATCCTGCTATTGGTTGATTAGGCGGCGGCAGCGACAGCAGGTAGCCCCCGCAAGCGGCCATAATGACTAGTTAATCACTGATTAAGCAGCCATGGCATATGTATTGCCATATAAAAATTGAGCATTCAGATTTACGTGCTAATTACACAACGCACGACATGCTTACTTACCCTGCCTTATGCTGTCAAAACCAGTCGGCCCCGGTTTTGCATTGCAAATGTCATAGTTCGGCAAGCTCACCATGAGATTTTTTGAGGGTATTTAATTAAAGAACTATTGCAAATTTACGAAAAGTGTGGGTCATTATTTCGTTAAAGATAATTGCTGTAGTGCATAGGCTACTATCTCCTTATGGTCGAAGGCCAGCTCGGTAATGTCATCTATGTTCATCCACTTTGCTTCGGCCGCATCGTCATTACCTTTTACGCTATGGTCTTTTGCGTTTACAAAGGCATAGTGTGTTATAGATACCGTACGCTGGCGTGGGTCACGGTCGGGCTTGTCGAATACGTGGAATTGCTTCATGTATTCAAGCTTCATACCCGTTTCCTCATGCAGCTCGCGTATAGCTGCCTCCATCATGGTTTCGCCATCTTCCACAAAGCCGCCGGGCAGCGCCCACATATCTTTGTAAGGGTCGTTCTTACGCCTTACCAAAAGTATCTGTGTATCGTCGCCGTGCTGGCTCAGCACAACGGAATCCGCAGCCAGTTTTATGTTTTGTTTTATCATTTCACCTGTTGTTACTACTTCTTGAAATGACGGAACACGTCAAGACCGTTAGCGTACAACATTAGTGCCAGCAGTAGTACAAGGCCCACTGTGGTAGCGCGCTCCATTACTTTCTCGCTTACCTTCTTGCCGGTTATTATTTCAAACAAAAGGAAGATAACGTAGCCACCATCAAGGCCAGGTATAGGCAACAGGTTCATGAATGCGAGTATGATGGATACGAACGCCATTAACATCAAAAACTCTCTGAAATCGAACTCTGTAGGAAATAGCTTGCCAAAGCTGGCGAAGCCGCCAAGGCTCTCGCTGGCCTTTACTTCCTTTGATACGAATATCAGTTTGAACTGCTCGAGATACAGATCGAACTGCTCGCCCGTGAATGCTACGCCTCTTTTTATGGCACCGCCAAGGCTATATTTCATATCAGTAAGATGGTAGTATTTTTCGGCATCACCGAAGAATACCCCCAAAGAAGAGTCTTTGGGTATAGTAGTAGTAATGGTATCTATAACATTATTCCTTGCAAACGTAATAGTAAGTGGCACGTTGTAGTGCGCATGTAGATATTCACCAAATTCGTTGTGAAATCTTATTGGTTCACCATTGACAGAAGTAATGCTATCGCCATGTTGCAGGCCCAGCTTCATGGCAATAGTGTTAGGCGATACTGAGTCTATAACAGGCGGTATAGCAGGCGATATAAAAGTACCCTTTTCGAGTTTCAGCAATTTGCGTACTGTACCGGATGGTATGTTGATGGTAGTATCCTTGCCATTGTGCGAAAGTTCTATACTGCCTGTTTGGTTCTTACTGAAAATAATAGCCAGTGGTATGCGGTTAAAACGTTCTACAGGTTTGCCATCCACGCTCTTTATAATGTCACCGTCATGCAGGCCTATGCTGCGGCCCAGGCTATCGACAGCTATACCATAAGTATCATTCTTTGTTTCAAGATATTTTTCACCATAAGCTGCAAATACAATAATGTACACAACGATAGCTACCAACACATTCATAATGATACCACCCAGCATAATGAACAGGCGCTGCCATGCTTTCTTAGATCGGTATTCCCATGGTTCAGGTGGTTTTGCCATCTGCTCCTTATCCATACTCTCATCTACCATGCCCGCTATCTTTACATAGCCACCAAGGGGGAACCAGCCTATACCATAAGTAGTTTCTCCCTTTTTCTTTTTAAACAAAGAAAAATTAAGCATGCCGGAGAACGGGAAGAGGAAGTCGAAGAAGAGGTAAAATTTCTCAACACGCGTTTTAAAAAGACGGGCGAAAAAGAAATGGCCAAATTCGTGCAGTACGATAAGTATGGAAAGTGCGGCAAACAGCTGGAGGAACCTCACTGCTGTGCCCGACATTAATAGTATTGTGTTTAGGTGCATGTACAATTGTAGCTTAGTAAATAGACAGTTGGCTTTTTTTCAAAAATTCTAATGTATGTGCGCGGGCGTCGATATCGCTCTGCTGATAGTCCTCGAGGGTTGGGTGCTCTATGAATGGCACACAATCCAACGTTTTTTCTATCATTTCGCTCATCTCCAGGAAACCCACTTTATTGTGCAGAAAGGCGTGTACCACCACTTCGTTAGCGGCGTTAAGCACGCATGGCGCGTTACCGCCTTTGTACATTACCTCTTTCGCTATGGCAAGGTTGCGGAATGTCTTCAGATCGGCAGGCTCAAAGCTCAGCTTTGGAAAGTCTTTAAAATCGAGGCGCTTGTAATCGTTTTTTATCCTGTTCGGGAAGCCGAGTGCGTACTGTATTGGCAGCTTCATATCAGGCAGACCCATCTGCGATTTCAACGAACCATCGCGAAACTGCACCATGGAATGTACCACCGATTGTGGATGTACCAACACTTCTATCTGCTCATTAGCAAGACCAAACAGCCATTTTGCTTCGATCATCTCCAGCCCCTTGTTCATAAGGGTAGCGCTGTCGATGGATATTTTAGCACCCATCGTCCAGTTAGGATGTTGCAGGGCGTGCGATGCTTTTACGTTTACAAGATAATTCGGCTTGCGACCCAGGAAAGGCCCGCCCGATGCGGTAAGTATCACCTTCTCCACCATGTTCAGGTCCTCACCTACAAGGCACTGGAATATCGCAGAATGCTCGCTATCCACAGGTATAATGGCTACCTTCTTTTCGTAGGCCAGCTTCATCACCAGCTCACCTGCTACTACCAGGGTTTCTTTATTGGCCAACGCTATGCGCTTGCCGGCCTGTATAGCTGCCAGTGTAGACTGCAACCCCGCGAAACCGAGTATAGCCCCCAGCACAGTATCAATGGTATCCCACTGCATTACCTCTGCCAGCGCATTATGTCCCGCGAATACCTTTACCGGGTATTGTAGTAGTGCGTCCTTTACTTGTGTGTACTTTGTTTCGTCAGTTATTACTACGGCGTTGGGCTTGAATTTTATTGCCTGCTCTATGAGCATCGCAGCATTGCTATGCGCGCTCAATACCTCCACCTCAAACAGGGATGGGTTCGCCGCCACTACTTCCAGTGCCTGCGTACCTATAGAACCTGTAGAACCCAAAATTGCCAAACGCTTCATAGGCCGTAAAGATAGGGTGATTAGTTGATTGATTGAATGACTGAAAAGGTTAATTTGTTGATAAATAGCCCGAAAATAGCAGTGCCACACTTTTAGGCGTGGCACTGCTCATAAGTCATATAATCAATAATCTTAGAACATCTTTATCTTATCGCTTATCATCGCCTGCACATTTGCCAGCGGCACGCGCTCCTGCTCCATACTATCGCGGTAGCGGATGGTTACAGTCTGGTCTTCTTTTGTTTGATGGTCGATGGTAATGCAGAACGGGGTACCTATGGCATCTTGTCTGCGATAGCGCTTACCTATACTGTCTTTCTCTTCGTAGAAGCATTTGAAGTATGGTTTGCACTGGTCTATCAGCTCACGGGCCAGTTCTGGTAGTCCGTCTTTTTTGGTAAGCGGTAATACAGCTAGCTTTATAGGTGCCAACATCGGCGGGAATTTCAATACCGTGCGGCTATCTTGCTTTTCTTCCGTGCTCAGGTCTTGCTCCTCATAAGCCTGGCTCATGATCATCATTACCGTACGGTCGAGGCCTATGGATGTTTCCAGTACATAAGGCACATAGTGTTGGTTGATATCCGTATCGAAGTATGTAAGTTTCTTACCACTGTATTGCTGGTGCTGTTTCAGGTCGAAATCGGTGCGGCTGTGTATACCTTCTACCTCTTTGAACCCGAACGGGAAATCATATTCTATATCGCAGGCAGCATCTGCATAGTGAGCCAGCTTCACGTGATCGTGAAAACGGTATTTGTCCTGTGGTATACCGAGGGACAAATGCCATTTCATGCGGGTTTCTTTCCAGTATTCGTACCACTCCTTTTGCGTTCCGGGTTTTATGAAAAACTGCATCTCCATCTGCTCAAACTCACGCATACGGAAGATAAACTGGCGTGCCACTATCTCATTACGGAATGCCTTGCCCGTCTGTGCAATACCAAATGGTATCTTCATACGGCCCGTCTTCTGCACATTCAGGAAGTTCACGAATATACCCTGTGCCGTCTCCGGGCGCAGGTACACTACATTGGCGTCATCAGCCACAGAGCCCATTTCTGTAGAGAACATAAGGTTGAACTGACGAACGTCAGTCCAGTTACTCGTACCGCTGATGCCGCACTTTATCTTATTATCTTCTATTAACGTCTTTAAGCCTGCGAAGTCGTTATCGGCAAGCAGCTTTTCCATACTGGCTATCAGCGCGTCGCCCTGCTCTTTATCAAGGGTTTCGGCGTATGTTTCTATAAGATGGTCTACACGATAGCGTTTCTGGCTGTCCTTATTGTCTATCATCGGGTCGCTGAAATTATCCACGTGCCCGCTTGCCTTCCATACGGTAGGGTGCATAAATATAGCAGCGTCTATACCCACTATATTATCGTGCATCTGCGTCATACTGCGCCACCAGTAGTCGCGGATATTCTTTTTCAGCTCCGCGCCATACTGTCCGTAGTCATATACAGCGGCCAGTCCGTCGTATATCTCGCTCGATTGGAAGATAAAACCATACTCCTTGCAATGTGCAATAATATTCTGCAGCGTATTCTCATTTGCCATAACGCGGCAAAAATAGTGCGATTAGTTGATTTTACCCTATTGCCGGGTTCTACTATAGTTACTATTGCAAATTTAGTCGCGGTTAGAAGCTCCTTTTAGGGAGTTTGATGGTTATCTTAGCTTTATGAAACTCCTCACCATCATCCTCTGCCTCATCTCCAGCTCCGCCTTCGCCCAAAATAAAGACGAGCAGGCCATTACCAAAATGTTATCAGCGCAGGTAGTTGAGTGGAATAAGGGCAATATAGAAGGCTATATGCACGGCTATTGGGAAAACGACAGCCTGCTGTTCATCGGCACGAAGGGTCCACGTTATGGTTATCAACCCACGCTCACCCGCTACAAAGAAGTCTATCCCGATGCGGCACACATGGGCACGCTCACCACTACCAATATCAGCATGCAAAAATTATCGCCTGATTATTACTTCATCGTAGGTAAATGGCAACTCACCCGCACTGCCGGTAATGTAGGTGGCTCTTATACATTGCTTATAAGAAAGATAAACGGGCAATGGGTGATCGTCTGCGACCATAGTTCATAACATAGCAAAAACATAAATTTGCAACTGCCTATCCCCGTTTTGTATCTTAGTGACGGAAAAGGCAGTTTGGTGATATTAGGCGTAGTGCGCAAGACATATAACAAAATATCCGCGAGATAAACACGGGATATTTTTGAGATATTTCAGGTCGCTAACCTGTTGATCTCCAACAAAAGGGTGTTGTATTTAATTTCCTGTGGCAAAATGAGATGATTTACATTTTGCTCATCTTTGGTATTTCCATTAATTATCGGTTTACCTGATTGGCCAATTAACCGATTGTCCGTTGTTTTCGATAAATTGTGTAGTCTAAACTTTCTTTCATGAATCGTTCTATTCGTAAGGTTGCAGTTATTGGTTCCGGCGTCATGGGTTCGCGTATCGCGTGCCACTTCGCAGGCGTAGGTGTGCAGGTGCTGTTACTCGATATTGTGCCCCCCGCGCTCAGCGATGCCGAAAAGGCAAAGGGTCTCGCACTCGATAGCAAGCAGGTACGTAACCGTATTGTGAACGATGCACTGCAGGCTACGCTCAAAAGCAAGCCATCGGCGGTATACACGAAAAAAGTGATAGACCATGTAAGCACAGGCAATATTGATGACGATCTCAAAAAAATAGCCGACTGCGACTGGATAATAGAAGTGGTGGTGGAGCGCCTCGACATCAAACAAAAGATATTTGAGCAGGTAGAGAAATACCGCAAGCAGGGTACGCTTGTTACTACCAATACATCGGGCATACCCATACACCTGATGAGCGAAGGGCGCAGCGAAGACTTTCAGAAAAACTTCTGTGGCACCCACTTCTTCAACCCACCACGCTACCTGCGTTTATTAGAAATAATACCCGCACCCAATACCGACCCCAAGGTTATCGATTTCCTGATGGATTATGGCGATCGCTTCCTGGGTAAGACTACCGTGCTGTGTAAGGATACACCTGCGTTCATTGCCAACCGTGTAGGTGTGTTTGGATTTATGGCGGTGTTCAAGGCCATGCAGCAGTTGGGGTTAAATGTGGATGAAGTCGATGCGCTTACAGGGCCAATACTCGGCAGGCCAAAGTCTGCTACCTTTCGCACCGGTGATGTAGTGGGGCTGGACACACTGATACACGTTGCCCAGGACCTGCCTGCCAACGCGCCCGACGATGAAGCGAAGGACATATTTGTACTACCCGATTTTCTGCAGAAGATGGTAGAGAACAAATGGCTGGGCGATAAAACAGGACAAGGATTCTATAAGAAAACAAAAGTAGCGCCAGCAACTAAGCCAGCGGATGCCGCTGCTAATAAAGCATCGTTCACAGAATCGCCCGAAAGCCGTGGTGATGAAAAGAAAGTAGCTACCGCGCAGCAAAATGCAAAACCGGTAACAGAGATACTAACGCTGAACCTGAATACCATGGAATATGGGCCTAAGGTGAAAACGAAATTTGCCACGATAGAAGCTGCAAAGCTGGTAGACGACCTTGCACAAAGGTTGAAAGTGCTGTACAATGGCAAGGATAAAGCGGGAGATTTTTACAGGTTATTCCACCACATGTTATTCGCGTATGTGTCGCACCGGATACCGGGCATAGCCGACGAGTTGTATAAGATAGATGAGGCGCTGAAAGCAGGCTTTGGTTGGGAGATTGGCGCGTTCGAAAGCTGGGATGCGCTGGGTGTACAAAAGGTGCTGGGCAACATGAAGGAAGGTGGCTATGATGTTGCCGACTGGGTGCCACAGATGCTGCAAAAAGGCTTCACTACTTTCTACAAAACAGAGAATGGCCAACGCAAGTATTACGACATACGCACACAAGCCTATCAGCCGATACCGGGCGCGGGCACATTCATATTACTAGAGCATCTCGATGAAAAAGTGGTTTGGAAAAATAGCGCCTGCAAATTGTATGACATTGGCGACGATGTAGTAGCCCTCCGCTGGAATACAAAGATGAACAGTATAGGTGGCGAAGTGCTGGAAGCGGTGCAGAAAAGCGTGGGCATAGCCGAAGAAAAATATAAAGGATTAGTGATAGCCAATGGTGGTGCCAACTTTAGTGCGGGTGCCAACGTGGGGCTGATATTTATGTTTGCCGCGGAGCAGGAGTATGATGAGCTGGATATGGCCGTGCGCCAGTTCCAGAATACTACGATGCGTCTGCGTTATAGCAGCATACCGGTTGTAGTGGCGCCACATGGCCTTACCCTCGGTGGCGGCTGCGAGATGTGCCTGCATGCAGATGCAGTACAGGCAGCGGCTGAGTCATATATAGGATTAGTGGAGGTAGGTGTGGGACTGATACCCGGTGGTGGCGGCACGAAAGAAATGGCGCTACGAGCAAGCGACAGGAATATAAAAGAAGATATAGAAACAAACTTTTTACAACAGCTATTCATAAACGTAGGTACGGCAAAGGTGTCTACATCTGCACAGGAGGCGTTTGATAATTTTGTTTTGCGCCCCAACCATGACCAGGTATCTATTAACCCCGACAGGCGTATAGCGGATGCAAAGCGCAAGGTACAACTACTGTGGGAGCAGGGTTATACACAACCTGTGACGCGCAAGGATATAAAAGTACAAGGACGTGGTGGCCTCGGCGGATTACTTTCCGGCCTCCATGCTATGCGCCTCGGCAACTATATCAGCGACTATGACAAGTTCATCGCCGAAAAGCTGGCGTACGTAATGTGCGGCGGCGACCTCAGCCAGCCAACACTCGTTACCGAGCAATACCTCCTCGACCTAGAGCGCGAAGCATTCCTTAGCCTCTGCGGCCAAAAGAAAACACTGGAAAGGTTGCAGAGCATTTTAACAACAGGAAAATCGTTAAGGAATTAAGGAATGAGAAGATCGATTCTATTATGTATAGCTTCAATATTGATTAGTTTTGTATCCCATGCACAGGCATTGGAGACGATAGATACAAAGGTTGGGCAGTACTTTGAGCATATAGATAAATGGGTAGCTGATAGGGATAATGCCGCAGCATCTGACTCTCTGGCAGCTGTGAATGACGAGCTGAGTGATTATATGAATAAGATACTGGTAAAGGTGCCAGCCACACTTGGCTATTCGTTCAAGACGCAGGGGCTTACTTATGTTTCATCTGACGATGGCAAGATAAGATTCTATGATTGGGATACGCAAACGGGCGGCACTATGCATTTCTTCACAGACCTTACACAGTACAGCACTACAAAAGGCATAAAGGTGCACGCAATAGGCAAAACTTCTGCACGAGAAGATCCGGGCTGTTTTTACAAGACTATAACTACAGTTAAAACCAAAAGTAATATTGTGTATGTAGTATCGTATGCCACCGTTGGCTCTAACCGCGATAAGGGTGCCGGCGTTGAAGCCTACGCAATTGTAAATGACAAACTGGTATCAGTGCAGCTATTTAAAACCAAGACCAAAGCGTTGAGCGACATAAGTTACAGCTATGACTTTTTTGCATCCGGTGATATAGAGCGTTTTCCCGAAATACATTTCAGCAAGGACAAAAAGAAGCTCTACGTGCCGATAGTCGACAAAAAGGGAGCTTTTACAAAAGCATTCTTAGTTTATGTCTTCAACGGCAACAATTATGTTTTTGATAAGAGTGCCAAATAACAATAAGCGTTATATTTGAAGATATGGAAGTGAATGAGGTAGGAAATGATACTGAGCAAAAACACACTATTGCTGCATATCTGGAGATGGATAGTGACGCAAACGAGCAATATGAATTTTATGAAGGCGAGGTGAAGCTTTTACCAATATCCAGGAACCAGCATAAACTGGTAACTCGGAACATACTTACTTCACTGGCGCAGGACGTAAAAGGGAAGGATTGCAAAGCAGCAGGTAGCGAGGTCAGGGTACATGTGCCGAAGAATACTTTATTCGCCCACCCTGACATTTCTATTGTGTGTGACGATGCAGAATATTTTAATAACGATGAAAGCATTTTGCTGAATCCGGCAGTTCTGATAGAAGTATTATCACCGCTTACAGATGATTACGACCGTGGTGATAAGTTCAACAGGTATAAGGATATTGCATCGCTCAAGGAATACATTTTAGTAGACCCAGAAACGATACATATTTCTGTGTATACAAGAAACAAGCATAGCGACTGGAAACTTAAAGCATATAAAAGTATTGATGATACGCTGACCATCGATACAGTTAAGGCCGACATTTGGTTTGAGGATATTTATAAGGATACAAAAGCAATAGGTAGTAAAAAGAGATAGATGCGGGATAGAAGAAACATATTGCTGTATAGCTTGGTGAGTATGTTATTGTTCATGGGCGGCCATGTTTATGGGCAGATGGGTGGCATGGCAGATGATAAGCCTACACATTCTGATTCTGTGGCGCAGGCAAGACAGGCATTTGAGAGCAAGGATTATGCAAAGGCACTTACATACTACAAAGACATGTATAGCACATCGTCTATAGAAGTGTACAGCGACTACCTACAGGCATTAATAAACACAAAAGCTTACAAGGACGCGGAGAAACTTGTAAACGGCAGGCTTAATGCACAACAAGGTATTGATCAGAATACTCCGTTATTATATATAGACCTCGGCAGTGTGTATGTAGCGGAGAAGAAAGATAAAAAAGCAGCGGAGCAATACGATGCTGCACTAAAAATAATCAATGGTGATGATGTGCTGACGCAACAGATCGCCAACGCGTTTGTTGAGAAAGGAAACAAGACGTATGCCATTGCTGCGTATGAACGTGCGAAGCAGATACTGGGTAACCAATATGTATACAACACACAGCTGGCTAATCTATATGCAAAAACCGGCGATCTGGACAAAGCGATAGAAGCATCGCTGATGACCAGTCCTAACCAGGGCGTGAACCTCGATAATGTGAAGACGTTACTATTGCAACTGCTTGGCGACGATGAAAAGAAATTGCAACAGGCGCAGAAAGCAATCGTAAAAAAGATAAACGAGCAGCCGGAAAATGTTTTCTATGCAGAGCTACTGACATGGATATATACACAGAAGAATGACTGGGATGGTGCACTATTACAAATAGAGGCGATCGATGAACGCAATAAAGAAGATGGCAAGCGGCTGATGGATTTTGCCCGTACGGCAGCCAGTGCAAAACAGTATGATATTGCACTTAAAGCATACGATGAAGTAGTAGCAAAGGGGAAAGAACAGAAATTCTATAGCATGGCAGAAGGTGAGGAGCTAAATGTGGGCCTTGCAAAATTAAAGGCAAACCCCGCTTACACATCTGCAGAAGTAGATACACTGCTGATACAGTATGCAAACCTGCTGAATGAATTTCCACAGTTTTATAACAGCCCAACGATATTGGACTACGCGGCGGTGCTGGCACAATACGCCAATGCCCCCGATAGGGCAATCAATATTTTGCAGACCGCACTGGGGCAACCGGGTATACGCATGAATATGAGTGGGCCCATAAAATTGCAGATGGGCGATTATTACATCCTCGTGGGTAAAGTGTGGGACGCATCGTTGCTATATAGCCAGGTGGATAAGGATTTTAAAGAAGATAAGATGGGTGAGGAAGCCCGTTTTCGTAACGCTAAGCTTTCTTATTATGAGGGAGATTTCAAATGGGCACAGCAACAGCTCTCTGTATTAAAGGCATCGACCTCTGAATTGATAGCTAATGACGCGCTCGATCTATCGGTTCAGATAACGGAGAACATACAGGACAGTAATAGCTATCCTTTGGCACGCTTCGCCTACGCCGACCTACTGCTGTTTCAGAACAAAGACAAAGAAGCAGAGCAACTGCTGGATAGTATATCTACCGCCTTTCCTAAACATGCACTGAATGACGATATACTAATGCTGCGCGCCAAGATAGCACAGAAACATCGCGACTATCCAAAAGCCCTTGGGTATCTTAACACCATACACGAGCAGTATGGACAGGACGTGTTGGGTGATGATGCGGTATTCAAGAGCGCGGAGATATATCAGAACGATCTGCATAAAACAGATGAGGCGAAAAAGTTTTACGAACAGTTAATAATAGAGTACCCAGGCAGCACCTATGTGCAGATCGCCCGCGAACGGCTGCACGCTATAGAAAACCCTGTACTGCCATAGCCTTTACATTTTCTATGAAGCGCTGGCCACTCAATAAAGCACACTTCTGGGAAAAGGCCCCGTTCTTCAGGATGCTGCTACCGTTTGTAGTGGGCATATTTTGTTACAACAGTGGTTGGTTGTCGTCATTGAATATTGGTGTCTTGTTATCAGCAACTGTGATATTCTTTGCAGCGTATCTAATAATAGCGCTGATAAAAAGAACAGGTGGCTCATTCCGCATAGCAGGTTTTGTGTTAATGAACGCAACCGTATTCCTTGGCGGTATCTGCATCGCACACTTTAACGATATACGCAACGATGCAAACTGGTATGGGAAAGATGCCGGCACTGCAAAGGCCTATATAGCGCGCATAACAGATGCTCCTGTCGAGAAAGAAACTACATGGAAGATACCGGTAACGGTAATTAACAGTATTAACGGCAACAATGTAAAAGATGTAACCGGCAATGCGTTTCTATATGCTTATAAAGATGGTGGCTCTGTATACTTTCATAAAGGCGATACGATCATCATACCTGCCAAATGGCAACCAATAAAAAACGCGGGCAACCCCTTCGAATTTGATTATGCGGCATACTGCCGGCAGAATAATATTTATCTACAACAGTTCTTGTCGGGCAATAATATAAGATTGTATGCTACTAACGACCCGACTGCAACTTCATTTACAGACAGGTCGCATGAGTGGTGCATGCAGCAGCTTGCCGCCTATATAAAGGACAGCACCACCAAAGGGTTGATACAGGCTATGCTGCTGGGGGATGAGGTGAACCTTGACGAAAACCTTCGCCAGTCGTATTCTGAAACAGGCATCGTACATATCATAGCTATATCCGGTGGTAATGTGGCTATCTTCTTTATTGCTATATCCTTTTTGCTAAGTTGGATACGCAATAAGAAGTTTAAATGGATCAGCTACCTTATTGCATTGCCGCTGGTGTGGTTTTATGTGGTGATGGCAGGCGCACAGCCATCGGCTATACGAGCGGCATTAATGTTCTCTTTACTTGCCGCGGGTATTTTCCTCGAGAAGAATAACAACAGCCTCAACCAGCTTTTTGCTACAGCCATGTTGCTGCTTTGTATACAGCCTATGTGGTTATTTGCATTAGGTTTTCAGTTGTCGTTTGTAGCTGTGCTGTCGATAATATTATTCTACCGACCGATCTACAGGTGGTATAGCCCGCGGTACAAAATAACAAAGCTCTTATGGTCTACGGTTGTGGCTAGCATAGCGGCAGAGATATTGGTAGCACCGCTGGTTATCTATTACTTCCATACGTTCCCGCTACTGTTTATAATAGCCAATGTTATTGCATACCTATTTATGAGTGTGGTATTGATACTGGGCATAGCCATCATTGCGCTCAGCTTCATCCCCACTGTGGCAGAAGATTTGGGGTGGATAACAACAGGACTGGTAAAGGTATTTGACAGGATCGTTGTATGGCTGCAAGGTTTAAATCCGGTACCCTTTCATTTTCTGCAGTTGAGTACTATCGAGCTGCTGATTGTTTATGCGGTTATATCAGGTTTTGCCGTATTCCTTTTTAAGCGAAATAAAGTAATTCTGTACATGGGTATGAGCGCCGCCTGTTTATTATTGGTATTGTTTTGTATCAACGAGTATCGTGCATTGCAACAACAAAAGCTTGTGGTATATAATATTAGTAAGGCAGGCAAGGTGGAGCTAATAAATGGCAAACGGTATGGTTCACTGTATGCAGATAGCCTTGAGGCAAAGAAAATAGCATACACCACAAAACCCACGCACATTTACTGGCAGGCATGGCTGGAAGAGCATGTAACAGACAAGGAAGTGATGTATATAGGTGATAAAAGTGTGTTGTTGCTGAATGAACCATTGCATACATCGGGACACTTCCCTGTTGATTATGTAATAGTGAATTATAAGGGGGAAATAGCGGCAAATGAACTACAACAGACATTTTCACCACAAACGGTGGTTTTAACATCAAAGTGCGATAAGAAAATGACAGAAAAGTATAAAGTGGAGAACGTGAGTATTGGTGTAAAACTCCATACAACAAGTACTGACGGCGCTTTTGTACTGCAATTTTAGTAACTCTCAAAACCTTAGTATCTTTGCGCCTCTAATATCATATTTTACATGAACCGCACGATAAAATCAGCACTGATATCTGTTTTCTATAAAGATGGCCTGGAACCTGTTGTACGCAGGCTGCATGAGCTGGATGTGAAAATATACTCTACAGGTGGCACACAGTCCTTTATAGAGCAGTTGGGCGTACCCTGCACATCGGTAGAAAGTGTTACGAGCTACCCGTCGATTTTGGGCGGTCGTGTAAAGACATTGCACCCAAAGGTGTTTGGTGGAATATTGGCGCGCCGTGATCTTAAAGAAGATAATGAGCATATAGCTGAGTACGAGATACCATTGCTGGATCTTGTTATCGTAGACCTGTACCCATTTGAAGAAACGGTGAAAAGTACTACAGACGAAAAGACCATTATAGAAAAGATAGATATAGGTGGTGTATCGCTGATACGTGCTGCGGGTAAGAATTTTAAGGATGTATGTATTGTAGCTTCGCGTCATCAATATAGCGAACTACTGGAACTGCTGAACAAGCAGAACGGAGATACTACAATAGAAGAAAGAAAGAAGATGGCTGCGGCGGCATTCGCTGAATGCGCGCATTATGATGTAGCCATTGCTAACTATTTCAATAAGGAGAACCCCGATAATTTCCAGTTGTCATTCGGACATAAGCAGTCGTTACGTTACGGCGAGAACCCACACCAGCAGGCCTCTTTCTATGGCGATCTCGATGCGCTGTTTGAGAAGCTAAGCGGTAAGGAGCTTTCTTATAATAATCTTGTGGATATTGATGCTGCATGTCAGCTTATATCAGAATTTGCAAAGCCTGCGTTTGCTATCATCAAACACACTAATGTATGTGGCGTAGCCGAGCGCGATAACCTGATACATGCATGGGAAGCCGCACTGGCAGGCGACCCTGAAAGCGCATTTGGCGGTGTATTGATAACTAACCAGCCGATAGATGCAGCAGCAGCGACACTGATAAACGCATTATTCTTCGAAATACTCATAGCGCCATCCTTCAGCGATGATGCGGTGGATATATTGAAGAGCAAGAAAAACCGCATACTGTTGCAGCAGAAAGATTCTTTCTATCCGGTAAAGGAATACAAGCGTATACTTAACGGCATACTGGTACAGGATGCGGATACTAAAAACTATGCAGAGTGGCAGGAAGCCGGTGCACGTAATACCAATGAAGCAGAGAAGGAAGACCTCTTATTCGCCAACATCATCTGCAAGCATTTAAAATCGAACGCTATTGCTATTGTAAAGGATAAGCAATTAATAGGTAAGGGTTGTGGACAAACAAGCCGCATAGATGCATTACGTCTGGCACTGGAAAAGGCCAAACAATTCGGCTTCTCATTGCATGGTGCCGCGATGGCATCTGATGCGTTCTTCCCTTTTGATGATTGTGTAACAATAGCACATGAGGCTGGCATTACTTCTGTCATACAGCCGGGCGGCTCCGTGCGGGATGCAGACTCAATAAAATTCTGCAAGGAGCACGGTATGGCTATGGTAATGACACAGACAAGGCACTTTAAGCATTAAGTTGGTTGATTAGCCTTTCCAACGCGTTAATTACAAAAAGCACAAAGCGGCAAGCGGTACATTTATTAATAGAAAATCGATTCCGGCATTTTATCGGCTTTTACTAAGCCTGCATCTTTTGCTTTGTCGAACAGGGTGGTAATGGCACTGCGGCCTTTTTCGCCAAGGTCTGTTGTGTAATCGTTTACATAGAGGTCTATGTGTTTGCGCATCACGTCCTCTTCCATCTCCTGCGCATTCTCTGTGATAAAAGTAGTGAGTTCAGGATATCGTTTCCACGACCATGCAAGGCTTTCTTTAAGAATACTATCAACGGTTGCAGATAACTCTTTATCAAAATTTCTGCGGATAACGATGCCACCAAGCGGTATGGCCGCGTTCATTTTATTCTCCCACCAGTCGCCAAGGTCTATGAGCTTTGTGAGGCCCTTCTTCTCGTAGGTAAACCGGCCTTCATGTATTATTAGCCCTGCATCAAATTTACCATCAAGTACTGCGCCTTCTATCTCATTAAATACCAGCTCTGTTTTATTTTTCGCATTAGGAAAGGCAAGCGTGAGCAACAGATTGGCAGTAGTATTAAAGCCTGGTATAGCTATGCGCATATTATCTACCTCATCGAGGTTTAGCTCTTTGGCAGCTACAAGCAACGGGCCTACACCTTCGCCCAGTGCGCTGCCGGTATGCAGCAATGCGTATTTATCTACCGTGTGTAAAAAAGTATTGTAGCTAAGCTTGGTGATATCCAGCTTGCCCTGCTCGGCCCATACGTTGAGAGTCTCTACATCTTCCATTACATAGTCGAACTCGATACCCTTCGTATCTATGTGGCCATTTACCATGGCATCGAAAATAAAAGTATCATTGGGGCAGGGGCTAAAGCCAAGCGTCAGTTTCAT